>ERZ1034844.3-NODE-3-length-270891-cov-32.070164_pt1 | contig 270891 bp, 201 predicted proteins | sample MGYA00520594_ERZ1034844 | MGnify/ENA primary metagenome ERZ1034844 (study PRJEB33766, sample SAMN09781733) | gut metagenome | biome: gut microbiome | host: Homo sapiens | place: Madagascar | study: EMG produced TPA metagenomics assembly of the PRJNA485056 data set... | reverse complement strand
TTTGATGCGCGGTTGGTTGTTGCCGGCCGTACGGCCGGCAACAACCAACAAAAAAAGGAAGACTCTCGTCTTCCAGCATCATGTCAACGGAAACAGTACGTTTGACAACCACTTTAGGGGAATGGACCATCCGATGTAAACCGGTCCAGTGAATGTGTAAACAATCTTAGTTTAACCACCCCAAAAGTGTCAACCATTCTCAGGGAAGGTCAAACGGCTAGACATATCGAAGTTAAGTCTTTGACAAATCTATTTTTATCGAAGTTTATTCTGACGTATTTTGATTTTTATCGATGTTTTCGTATCTTGCACGGTGCAAATACAATGATATGATGACCGTACAACAGATACTTTCAATCCTCTCTTCCCAAAAGGAAGAATTAAAGTCAAATGAACTCGCCTCCTTCGTGAGCCGTTATGAAGAACCGCTTATAAACCTTGATAGCAAGATGGCTCAGGTGGTTATCGGGGTCAGGCGTAGTGGGAAATCGACCATCTGCGAGAAAGTCCTGCGTGAGAAGGTAGGCGATTTTGCGTATGTCAACTTCGACGATGAACGACTGGTCTCTCTGAAGACCGGGGAACTCGACACGCTTCTGGAGGCGCTTTACCGACTAAACGGTGACTTCAAGTATCTGTTCCTGGATGAAATTCAGAACATCGACGGATGGCAGTTGTTTGTCAACCGCCTCCTCCGACAGAAGATACACATCCTTATAACCGGCTCGAACTCTAAGCTCTTGAGCAGCGAACTGATGACGCATCTGACAGGGCGGCATAACCGGATCAACCTGTATCCGTTCTCGTTCTCCGAGTATTGCGGCATTACCGGGGTTGATACCAAGTCTTACTCGACCAAGGCCCGGGCATTACGCAAGAACGCCCTGGAGAAGTATCTGTCGGAAGGAGGTTTCCCTGAGATGATTTCGGAAACAAACCGCGTCGGATACATCAGCGGGCTTCTTGATGCCATTATCAATACAGACATCGCCAAGCGTTTCAAGATCCGGCACAAGGATGTTCTCAGGCGGATGGCAACGTACCTGTCGGACAATTACTGCCGCGAATTCATCGCCAAGAATGTTGCTGCAGAGTTTGGTGTATCCGACCACACTGCCGAGAATTATTACTCCTACCTTAAGCAGGCCTTCCTGCTGATAGGTATCAACAAGTTCTCTTTCAAGAGCAAAGACAGAATCCGGAACGAGAAGGTATATGTTGTTGATACCGCCCTGGCAACCGATAAAGAGGGGACCATCGCCAGTGATAATCTTGGCTGGCGCCTGGAGAACGTTATTTGCGTTGAACTTCTGCGCAGGAGCAAACCTCTTTTCCACGATTTATTCTATTACAAATCTGCCAGTCATGAAGTTGATTTCGTCGTGGCTGACGGAGGAAAACCTGTTGAACTAATCCAGGTGAGCTATGACATTTCATCCTCTAAAACTCGGAATAGGGAATTAAACGGCCTGTTTGTCGGTGCCAAAGATCTCAAGTGTGAGAAGTTGACATTGATTACATTTGACACGGCGGAGACAGTCAGTATGAACGGCCACACCATCGAAATAGTTCCGGCAATAGACTGGCTCTGCCAGAGATAGCCAATGTGTAATTGTTTGATAATAAGCCTGTTCGTTTGAAATAATACATTGGATATAATGGAATTAGATCTGAACATATTCTTTGCTTCAGGCGATCTTGAAGGAAAAGTTGTTGATGGCTAGACCGTGGTATCAAAGTTGGCCAGCCCCGACAGGGCGAAACATGAGACCGGAGGAAACATCCCCACTTGCTATAAGGTTGAAAAGGATGGGGAATCCGCTTTTATGAAGGTCTTGGATTACCCGAAAATAATGATGATGAGAGGGGGGCCTTATGACGTGAACTGAAATAAGTAGACACTATACGAGGAGCAAAAAGAATCAAACATATAGTGAAAAATGGAAAAAAGAATTGGTTAACGGTGTATTGTGGCATTGACAGTGTGCCGGCTTCCCTTGTTTCCCATGAGAGTTGGCAGGGGCTGATTCGGGCGCAAAACCCGGCCGAAGGCCGACCGCCTTTTATTCACGTCTGTACTTATTCCGTATAAGATGGTTTCGTTCACAACGGTAGCGATGTTATTTCATGTTCAAAGGCAAACCTTGCCGGCTGGTCAATATGTGACGGACGAGGATATGAGGTACGTCGTGGATTGCATTCGGGAGGCGATTGTTAAGTAGGGTAGGAGCTGTTTGGCTTGGCACCTTAGTGCTTGGCTTGAGCTACGCATGTGCTCCTTTCATTTAGCTAGCTCACGTTTAGGCTATCGGCTTTAGGCATGGGCGCTTAACTTCGCCCCGTCAGGCAGAGTGGGAACCCTCTCGATGTACCGTGGTGTCATGCGTCCATATCCTCACACACGATCAACGGAAGCCCTTGAAGGCTTCGCCGCTTATCGCGGCTGTCAGGCCGGGTGCAATTATGCGGAGGCGTTCGAGGTTATACTAAGAAGGCAGTGAGTGTCAAGTGTGAGTTGTGATTTCGTTGAGATGGAGCATGTTTTTTGCGCTAATAACCATTAATGCACTTTGGAATATCTTTGAAAAAGATTATCTTTGTGAAAGATATTCAAAACTGTATGTTATTCAAGAAGTTTATTGACAGAAAGTCTGATGTTGTGAGGCTAGGGGAGGCATTGAAGAGGCCTGGCAGCCAATTCATCGTGGTTTATGGGCGGAGACGAATCGGAAAGTCTTCACTCATAAAAAACGTGATGGACTTAGGCAGGGATTTCTACTTCTTGAGTGATCAGACTTCGGAGCAGAATCAGCGGGTCTTGTTCTCTCGCATAGTGTCCGGGAGTGTGGATGGCTTCGACAAGGTGGTTTATCCTGACTGGGAGACATTATTCCGGGCACTCAACAACCAACTGAAGTCAAGGGTGACAGTCTGCCTCGATGAGTTCCCCTACATGGTCAAAAGTTGTCCTTCATTGCCATCTGTCCTTCAGAAGCTGCTTAATTTCCATATCTTCAAGTTTGATCTTATCTTGTGTGGCTCATCACAGCAAATGATGTGCAGTTGCGTCATGGACAAGAAGTCTCCGTTGTACGGACTTGCTGATGAGATCATAAAGCTCTCCCCGATTCCTGCGAAATTTGTCCCAGAAGCACTGAATTGTGATGCAGTACATGCTGTAAAGGAATATTCCGTCTGGGGAGGAATCCCCAGATATTGGGAACTGCGGAATGACTATCCTGATTGTGAGACGGCGATAAGAAAATTGCTTCTGGACACCCAAGGGATTCTGTTGGAGGAGCCGCAAAGGTTGCTTCGGGATGACATGCGTGACATAGTCCAGTCCATGACTTTGCTATCTATAATCGGAGACGGCGCCAACAAACTGTCCGAGATAGCGTCCCGGGCCGGCAAGCCTGCAAGCGAAATTACAGAGCCACTTAAGAAACTTAGGGATTTAGGCTATGTGCGTCGGGAGATTCCATATGGCGAGAACGAGAAGAATAGCAAGAAGGGGCTTTACTTCATCACGGATCCTTTGTTCCGGTTTCACTTTAGATTTGTCTCCCCGTATGCCTCGTTACTGGAGGTTGGAGCGGAAGAGACTGTTATGTCAATGGTAAAAAAGCAGTTTTCATCCTTTACCAGTGAGTGTTGGGAGTTGATGTGCCGGAAGTATGTGAGTGGAAGGGGCATCGATGGCGTCATTTACAACAAGGCTTCCCGCTGGTGGGGAAAGATATTCACAGACAATGACAAAGATGGGCGAATGGTTGAGCTTGATGTTGTCGCTGAATCATTGGATAGAAAGCACATCCTTGTCGGTGAGTGCAAATGGACCGGAAATGAGGATGCCGCCGCTCTGACCGCCAGACTTCAGGCAATAATTCCTCACCTTCCGTTTCTGAAGAAGGCGCAGGCCGTTCATGTGGCCCTGTTCACCAAAGTTCCGCCTAAGAATGCTGGGGCGGCCAGAGTGTTCCTTCCGGAAGATGTCTTGAAATAACCTTTGTTTGAACCGAGACCTTTTTTTGTATCTTTGTGGTGTTGATAATTGATTAGGAGAAGTGATTATGCTGATAGATTCCACTTTGTTAGACAGCCTGACCGAGGAGGCGAGGCGGTCGCCGAGGTTGAGGATGAATTATGATCTGCGGAACTCTTCGGGGGATGGGTCGCAGAGGATGTTGAACGCTATGGAGCCGGGAACGTTGATTCCGGTGCACCGGCACACGAAGTCGTCGGAGACGGTGGTGGTGATCCGGGGGGCGATACGGCAGAATTTCTATGACGATGGCGGGAACGTGACCGAGTCCGTCATCTACAGGGCGGGGGCGCCGGTCCCGATCTGCGTTGTCCCTATCAATGCCTGGCACAATTCTGAATCGCTGGAGACAGGGACCATCATATTCGAAGCCAAGGACGGAGCGTACGAACCGCTTGGAGATGAGGACATATTGAAAAGATAATGCGGCATGCCGCCGTGTACATAAGGCTATGTCCGGAAGTAGCGGCGACAGCTCAGACATGATTACTCAGAACAATTGAATATGTGGCCTTTCACGAGAAAACGCACCCTTGGCGACATCGGAATATTCAATGGCCTCACTGACTGTCACTCCCACATTCTTCCGGGGGTGGATGACGGGGTGAGGACGAAGGAGGAGTCTCTGGCGATTCTGGACCGCTACGAAAGATTGGGGATGAAGACCGTTTGGTTGACTCCGCACATCATGGAGGATGTCCCCAACAAGACGGCTGACCTGAAAGAACGCTTCAACCTCCTCTGCCAGAATTACAAAGGAGGATTGCGCCTTCACCTTGGGGCGGAGAATATGATAGACAACCTCTTCGAGGAGCGTCTCGCGGCAGGGGATCTGCTGACAATGGGGGAGCGACACGATCATCTTTTGGTGGAGACCTCCTATTTCACGCCGCCTTACGGATTCTATGACACACTCGAGACCATAAAGTCCAAAGGTATGTACCCGATTATAGCCCACCCGGAAAGGTACATCTACATGTCGGAAGATGACTATGCCCGTCTCCGGTCCATGGGGGTTCTCTTCCAGCTGAATCTGTTCTCTCTTGCCGGCCTGTATGGACGGCGGGCAAAGAAAGTGGCCGAGTTGCTGCTGAAAAAAGGTTATTATGATTTCACTGGAACCGACATCCACACGATCCGCATCCTTGACGGCTGTCTGGAGGCTCCGATAACGCCAAAAACATTGAACGGTTTTAAAGATTTGTGATGAAATCGCAAAATGTGTTAAAGTCTGAAAGATATTTTTGAATATTTGAGATTTTTCGTAACTTGTAGCCGAAATAACACAAAAACTGTAAACCGCTACGAGTTATGTCAGAGAAGAAACTTCTATTGGGTGACGAGGCCTTGGCCCTGGGAGCGTTGCATGCCGGACTATCCGGCGTGTATGCCTATCCCGGCACGCCTTCGACTGAAATAACTGAATATATCCAGTCCCACCCTCTCACAAAAGAGCGCGGAATCCATTGCGACTGGTCTTCCAACGAGAAGACGGCGATGGAGTCCGCGCTTGGCGTTTCATATTCGGGAAAACGCGCGCTTGTGTGCATGAAGCACGTCGGGATGAATGTCTGCGCCGACGCTTTCGTCAATTCGGCTGTCACCGGGGCCAACGGTGGCCTTGTGGTCGTGGCTTGCGATGATCCATCGCAGCACTCCTCTCAGAATGAGCAGGATTCAAGGTTCTACGCCGACTTCGCGATGATGCCTTGCTTCGAGCCTTCGAACCAACAGGAGGCCTACGACATGGTGCGCGAGGCGTTCGACTATTCCGAGGCCAATCATATTCCTGTGCTCATGCGCCTTACAACCCGCATGGCGCATTCCAGGGCTGTCGTTGAGGCGGGGGAGATCCGCCGCGAGAACGAGGTTCATTTCCCGGACGAGCTTCACGAGAAGAACTGGGTGACCCTGCCGGTCAACGCCAGGAAGCGTATCTGTCAGCTGGCTGACGATGTGTTGTCATTCGAGAACGATTCCGTGGCCTCTTCGGACAATAGTTATGTCGAGGGGCACAACCACAGGATGGGAATCATCGCCTGCGGAATCGCCTGGAACTATCTGATGGAGAGCTTCCCTGACGGATGCCCGTATCCGACTTTGAAGGTGACCCGCTATCCGTTCCCTAAGGCTTTGGCAAGGGAGATGGCAGCCACGTGCGACGCCATCCTTGTGCTTGAGGAGGGACAGCCTCTCATCGAGGAGAAGCTGCGCGGCATCCTTTACGATCCGGAGGACAGAAGGTGGACGAAGATCCAAGGCCGTCTTGACGGCACTCTTCCAAGGACCGGCGAACTCACACCTGACTGCGTGCGCGTCGCCCTTGGCCTGCCGCCGATGGAGACATATTCAAAATCAGAGGTAGCTGTCCCTCGTCCGCCGGCGCTTTGCCAGGGATGCGGCCACAGGGATTTCTACACCGCGCTTAATGTGGTGCTTAAGGAATATGCCCCTACGGCACGTGTGTTCAGTGACATAGGTTGCTACACTCTTGGATATATGCCGCCTTTCAACTCGTTCCAGACCTGCGTCGAGATGGGTGCTTCCATCACTATGGCGCTTGGTGCCGCCAATTCCGGTGTGTGGCCTGCCGTGGCGGTGATCGGAGACTCCACATTCACCCACAGCGGGATGACCGGCCTTCTGGACTGCGTCAACGCCGGGGCGAGCGTCACGATCTGCATCTCGGACAACCTGACGACCGGAATGACCGGAGGTCAGGACTCCGCCGGAACGGGAAAACTGGAGGAGATCTGCAAGGGACTCGGAGTCGAGCCGGAGCACATTAGGACAATCATTCCTCTTCCTAAGAATTATCCGGATATGGAGAAGGTGATCGACGAGGAACTCAACTACAGCGGCGTGTCAGTCATCATCTGTCGCCGTGAATGCATTCAGACAGCTAAACGCCACGCGGCTGCCAACAAAAAAGCGTAATCGATATGGCAAAGAAAGACATTATATTATCTGGTGTCGGGGGACAGGGGATTCTCTCGATAGCAACGGTGATCGGTTGGGCGGCGCTTGACCAAAACCTTCATCTGAAACAGGCCGAGGTGCACGGAATGAGCCAGAGAGGCGGAGATGTGCAGAGTAACCTGCGCATCAGCACCGAGAGAATCTGGAGCGACCTGATCCCGAAAGGGGAGAGCGACCTCATTCTCTCTCTGGAGCCTATGGAGGCTCTCCGCTACCTGCCTTGGCTCTCAAAGGGCGGCTGGATAGTGACAAACTCCACCCCGTTTGTGAATATTCCGAATTACCCTCCTGTCGAGGAGATCACCGCCGAGCTTCAGAAAATCGGCAATGTCATAACATTGGACTGTGATGAGATCGCGAAACAGACGGGCTCTCCACGCAGCGCTAATATGGTCCTGCTGGGCGCTTCCGCCGCAGTTCTTGAGATCCTTGATCCTGAGAAACTCCGTGAGGGAATCACCAACGTATTCTCCCGCAAGGGCGAGAAGATAGTTGAAATGAATATAGCGGCCTTCAACGCCGGACTTGAGGTCTCCAAAAACTTCTCGAAATGAAACCGGTCTCCAGACAATCCATAGACGAAGTCCTGCGAAGACTTGACATAGCGGACATCGGCCGGACCACAATCCGCCAGTGTGTCAACGTCTCCCACGAACTGGAGAAGCTGTCCGGAGAGAAGTTCGTGCATCTTGAGTTCGGTATTCCCGGCCTGAACGCTTGCCAGATAGGAATCAACGCTCAGAAAAAGGCGTTGGATTCCGGAGAGGCTTCGGTCTATCCTCCCGCCTGCGGAATCCCTGAGCTGAAGGAGAACGGCTCGCGCTTCATCAAGGCCTTTGTCGGCGTGGACATCTCCCCGGAAGGGATCGTGCCGACTGTCGGCTCGATGCAGGGATGCTACAACCTTCTGCTGGAGTGCATCCAGATGAATCCCTCGAAAGACACAGTTGTCTATCTCAATCCTGGTTTCCCGTCGCATTACGTTCAGGCAAAGGTGTTTGGATTCAAGACGCGGATGTTCGACCTCTATGATTTCCGGGGGGAGAAGTTCCGTGAGAAGATCGAGGAGGTATTCGGTGACGGACGGGTCGCCGCTATAGTATATTCAAACCCTAACAATCCGTCCTGGGTCTGCCTGACCGAGGATGAGTTGAAGAGTCTGGGTGAGCTTTGCACCAAGTACGATGTGGTCGCTCTGGAGGATATGGCGTACCTTTGTATGGATTTCCGGAAGAACCGTTCCGTGCCGTTCGAGCCGCCATATCAGCCGACCGTCGCTCGCTATACCGACAACTGCGTGCTGATGATCTCCGCCTCGAAGATATTCAGTTACGCCGGGGAACGAATCGCTATGGTCGCTATTTCGGACAAACTCTATCACAGGGAATATCCCGCGCTCCGCGAACGCTACGGCCTCGGCCGCTTCGGCGACAATTTCTCACTTACCTACCTCTATGTCAATTCATCAAGCTGCTCTCACTCAGCGCAGTTCGCTTTCGCGGCGATGCTTAAAGCGGCGGCGGACGGTGAATATGACTTCGTCGGTGAGATGCGTGAATATGGCCGTAGGGCAGGAAAGGCAAAGGAAATATTTCTGCGCCACGGGTTCCACATCGTGTATGACAAGGATCTGGATGAGGCTGTGAGTGATGGTTTCTTCTTCACGATCGGCTATGATGGCCTGACCGGCAGCCAGTTGCTGCTGAATCTGCTTCGCTGCGGAATCTGCGCCATCACGATGGTCGCCACGAGAAGCACCCGGGAAGGCATAAGGGTCTGTGTTTCGATGCTGAATTCCGAGGATGATTTCCGTGCGCTGGATGAGCGTCTTGGACTCTTTGTCGGACTTTATGAGTCTGGTGATTAATTATTTAGAGAATATTGCTTATGAAATACGTTAGTGCCAACGAGGCCGTAAAACTCGTAAAGTCAGGTGACTGGGTCTTCTTTCAGGGAAGTACTGCCGTGCCTGTGATCATTCAGGAGGCTCTTGCCCGCCGCGCTGATGAGCTACGTGGTGTGAACATCGTCTCCGGTTTCAACATAACTAAAGGCCCGGCTCCGTTCTGCAAGCCTGAGTACAAGGATTCGTTTTTTGTGAACAGCCTTTTCCTGTGCGCCGACCAGAGGCAGTATGTCGCGCAAGGGTACGGCAGCCTTATCCCGGGCTTCCTTGGTGAGTTTCCGTCCTTGATCCGCCGCCACGAGATTCCGATTGATGTGGCGTGCATCAACTGCTCTCTTCCGGACGAGAACGGCTATTGCAGCTATAATATCTCCGCTGACCTGGCCCAGCCGGCCGTCGAGACCGCCAAAATTGTGATCGCCCAGGTGAACAAGAGCATTCCGTACCTTTACGGCACGGCTATGATTCACGAGTCTCAGATCACGGCCGCCATCGAGTGCGATGACCCTCCTGTGGATATGCAGTTCGGTCCTCCGACCGAGATCGAGTCGGCCATAGGCTCGTACATCGCCGCCGAGATTCCGGATGGAGCCACCCTACAGATAGGTGTCGGCGGCATTCCGAACGCCATTCTGAACGGCCTCAAGGACCACAAGCATCTCGGCCTGCACACCGAGGCGATGACTGACGGTGTGTTCCGCCTGATGCAGATGGGTGTGATAGATAACTCGTTGAAGAAAGTGGAGCCGGGACGCAGCGTTGCCTGTCTTGCCCTTGGTTCCCGTCACATGTACGAGTACCTCGACCACAACAAGGACGCGATGTTCTACGATGTGAGCTGGACGAACGACCCGCAGCGCATCCGTCAGAACCCGAATGCGATGGCGATCAACTCGGCCATCGAGGTTGACCTGACCGGTCAGATCTGCGCGGACAGCATCGGTGACATGATCTTCTCCAGTGTCGGCGGGCAGCACGACTTTATGTACGGAGCTGCTCTTTCCGAAGGCGGCAAGACCTTCATTGCCCTGCCGTCACGCACGGCTAAAGGCCGAGGCAAGATTGTGGCTCATCTCGCTCCTGGAGCCGGGGTGGTCACAACCCGTTTCCAGACGCAATACGTTGTCACTGAATATGGTTGTGTCTATCTCCGGAACAAGAATCTTGCGCAGCGTGCAAAAGCCCTCATCTCCATCGCCCATCCGGACGATCGTGAGGCACTTGAGCGTGCCGCCTGCGAACGCTTCGGCTATTCCTTCCTGCGTTTGAAGTAGTTCTTAAACATTCCTGACAAACTCCAGCAGAACAGAATTGTAGGCCTTGTCCTCCTCCGGCATTCCGGACGAACCGGTGATGAAATGCTCGTCACCCTCTACAATGTATGTACGGATGTCATTGGTGACTGTCGCGGCCTTTTTCGTCAGCTTCTCGAAACAGATGAACGGCACCTGACTGTCTTTGCGGCTGTGCATCATCTGAGCGGGCCTTCCATGCAGATTGCCGATTGACTCCAAAGGTGTGGCATTGAATCCGTTGACTCCGAACTTGAGTCCGCCGTAAAGCGCTGTCGTGAGCTTTACCGGGTAGGCGAGCACCGGCGTGATGAATCTACTGAACTGCCAGCCCATGAAATCCTGAACCGATGAATATGCCGACAGGGTGATGAGTGCGTCGATGTCCCCGTGCCCACGGAGATCCGGCATTAGAGTGGTGAGTCCAATCTCGCGGAACTCTCTGGCGTGACCGTAAAACGCTGTGACCGAAGGATTCTCGATGCCTGAGATGCAGATGACCGCACCCTTGACCTCACCTTCCGGCTTGACTTCAAGCGTGTGGATCCTGAATCCGTCCGCTGTTGTGAGCCAAAGCGTGTCCGGATCCGGCAGCCCGGCCTCCTCCGCCCTGTACACCCGATGGTAAGTGACGTGCTTGTCGCAGAACAGATGCAGCAACCCCGCCGCCTCACCGCTGTCCACCCAGCGTGTAACTCGTACGGAATCATATTGCAAAATTAGTCAGAATACGCCTCCCGCCAATGCTTCCTGATGGACAATGGTGTTGTGCAACGTCTTGATACACTGATCAGTTCTTTCGAGTGCTGTGGACATTAAGCGGCTTTCCCTATTCTAACCTGTCTTAAGGCGGCTGCTTCCCCTCTTGGAATATGGTAGGACATCAACACGTGTGAATATTCAACCTATTTTCACCCGAGTTGATCGTTTGTTAATCTGACGGGTGAGATTAGGGCATATTCTCACCCGGTTCTGTTAGGTGGAGAAAAAAAGTTATGGCAATTGCGGGTGTGAAATGGTTGACTTCCCGGATATTATTCTTACATTTGTGACGTACTGAATGCCGCGGAACATAGAATCCGCAAAGCGAGTTAGGTTATATCGCACCTGACTCGTTTTTTTGTTTTCAGTAAGCCTCGGGTGCCGAAAGGCCATTATCGCCCCCGAGACTGATTCCCAATAACATTCTGGGTGAGAATATGGCGGTTTCTCACCCGAGTTAAACCTGAACATTATGAAAAAGATCTCTTATGCTGAGTCTGAAAGAATGTGTGAGGCTACATTCCGTGGCTGTGATGCCTGGTGGCATCTTTACACTGCCGGGAAAATGTCATCGATATTGTTTGTTGACGATGACGACTATCGTTATGCGATGAATCTGCTGGCCAGATGTCATAAGGAAACCGGCTCCATCACCATCGTCGCCTTTGAGATTATGAGCAATCATATTCATATAGTGTTGTGTGGAAGTGAACATAACGCAAGGCGTCTTTTCGATCTTTTTCGGCGGAGACTCTGCCGGTATCTCACAAAAAAGAACAGCGGCGCGGATATGAAATCATTCCGGATGAGCCTGAAATCTGTCTGTGATCTGAGAACACTCAGAAACACAATCGTCTATGTGAACCGTAACGGGTACGTCGTGAACCCGGCGTACACTCCTTTCTCTTACCCGTGGGGTACAGGGAGGTATTATTTCAATGACTTTCCTTTGGAAAAAAGGCTGGAGGATCTGGGCTACATTCAAACCCGGAAAATGTTAAGAAGCCGTAGCCCTGAACTGCCAGGAGACTATCTTGTGATTGAAGGGCATATCGCTCCGCCTTCATATTGCTCCTTGAAACTGGGAATGTCTCTTTTCCGCAATGCGCATCATTATTTCTCAATGGTCAGCAAGAGCGTCGAGGCTTATGGAGAGTTGGCCGCGGAATTGGATGATGGTGAGTTCTTGACTGACACGGAGTTGTTCACACAGGTTGTCAAATTGTTGAAGGCCGATTATGGAGCCGTAAAGGTGAAAGATCTGAGTCCCGCGCAGAAACAAGACTTGGCAAGGAAACTTCGTTATGATTACCATTCGTCCAACGGCCAGATAAGGCGTACTCTTAATATGACTCAGTATGAGGTTGACTCTCTGTTTCCGTTAACTGCCGGTGGCTCGTAACCATCTCGGGAGCGGTACCAGCCTTCCCGCACCGGAGGCTGATAACCAGAAACTTATGGGGTGAGGATATGGCGGTTTCTCACCCATGAATATTATCGTACGGTCTTTGGGGTGAAAATCGGTTGTTATCTCACCCGTGAGGTTGTCGATGGCTGACGAGTCAATTACACAAAACGAGGACGGCTATGAATTATTAGCCGTCCTCGTTTTTATACTTGGAACTCCCTTGGGGTTACTGCTTTACGAAAAGGGAGGCGAAACCGAACATTTCCGAACTGAAAGCACTGTCATCCCACCAGTTCTCTCCGAACGGCGGCTTGTCATAGTCACGGAATTCAGTAACAAGCCTGCCGTCGAGTATTGTGAACACGATAACGGACTCGCCGATGACCTCTTTGTCCTTGCTGAATGCCCGGTTGGCTGCTGAGAGTTTGTAGTACATGTTTGTATGTATGCCATACTTGTCCTCTTCATCAGCTGCCATGAACATATTGCTTTCTGAGGCGGTATTCTTACCTATTATTGTACCTTTCGCTATCAGGTTCTTTGGCTCGGTTGGTGTTACTGTCGCCTCTCTGAAGTAATTCGCGAAATCGCCCTTGTCGTTAGGTGTTACGGTCACCACGCCCGAGTCATCCTTGGAAAAGGTCAGGGTGAATCCTTCATTCTTCAACGGGAGAAGTTCTGGCTTATCTTCCATTCCTTCAAAGAAGAAATCCACCTCATCCTTCGCGAACACCTTGCTGAACGTCCATGTTCCGAGAATAGCGTCCGGAACTTTTACTGAATAGAGGGTGTACTCCGCGCTCTCATTGTCACCCGGGATGAACCTCACGGCTGCGTCCATGTCCACGGTCACCCCAACCTTGTCCCCGTCCTTGAAGCCGTCCTTGAGAGAGAACTTGAACGTGGCTGTCGACTTGCCGGCCTTGAGGACGGCGTGAGGGCCTGAATAGGTTTTGTTCGTGGCTTTGGTGGCCGGGTCGAAGACCACGTACGGAGCAGCCTCGCCGGTTATCTTGAGAGGAATGATCACGTCGTCGTTCAGGGAGAGCTTGTCGCCGGAGGTCACGCCGGTCACCTTGATCTTGGCGACATAGGAGCCTAGCACGTCCGCTTTGGTCAACTCGAATGAATATACAAGCGTCTCTTCCGGATCCGGAGCCACGATGGTGACGAACTTGGTTCCGAGGTCGTAGCCTGACGGACACTCGATCCCGAGGTTCAGAGGACTAGCCTGGGTCAGATTAAGATTCTTTACGCTGAATGTGCCGGAGGTCTCTCCGGCCTTGATCGTGACAGGAACGCCGGTCAGCTCGAAATCAGTCCCCGCATTCGCTCCTGAGGAGTTGATCATGACACTGACATTCTCGGTGGCCGGCTCGCTGAGGATGACCTTCACATCGACGCTGCGCTTGGCATAGGCGGTGTAGAGGCTTTTCTCAAACTCGACAGTCGGCTTGTCATCCTTCTGGCATGACGAGATCGTCACCGCGGCCGCCGCGGCCGCCACAAATGTTAGAATTCGTTTAAACATACTGCTATAAATTAAAAAACAAAACTCTTTTCTTAAAAACACGAACCTCACTTGCCCTTGCCTGCGCTGACCGCCGCCTCGTATTCAGCCCTGATGGCCTTCAACTCCTCCCTTTCGGCGGCGGTGGGGATCTCACCTTTCGGTTTGATATAGCTTTTGGAGGCATCGGAAGTCTTCGGTGGAAGCTCATTGTAGGAACATCCACAGAGGGTAGCGCCGACAATGAAGGTTGCTAAGATAGCAATTATATTTCTTTTTGTTCTCATAATGCTTAAAAAATGTAAGTTGTCATTAGTAAACATAGCCGGGATTCTGCTCCAGTCCTGGATTCAGATCCACGTCGGACTTGGAGATCGGAGAGGTGTAGAGGTACTCTCTCGTGGTGTATTTCAATCCGTTGCTGATCACCCACCACTCCGGGCAGCCGTTGCGCTTGAGCTCGTACCAGCGGTCGCCTTCCATGTAGAGTTCCTTACGTCTTTCATCGAAGATGGCCTGGAGAAGGGGAGTGACGGCCTTCCCCTGACAATCCACAACGATCCTGTCGTCGGGGCGGACAGCCGGAAGCGACGCCATTGTCAGGTCGGAGACATCCTCGATCCTGTTGCGGCGCAGCTCGTTCAGCCATCTGAGGGCGGAATCGTTGTCCCCTTTGTGATAGTAGGCCTCGGCCAGCATCAGTACGATCTCGGAGAGGCGGACCTTGCACTCGGGAGTCTTGACATTCATCCTTTTGCTGTTGAAGCTGGCCGCATAGCGGACATCCTTTTCAGGATTCTCTCCGAACAGCCTGATGAGTCTTGCGCTTGCCGGTCGGGAGGCCAGATAGCTTTTCGAGTAACTGAAGTACCAGTCCAGCTCGCTGGAATTGTTGATGTGCGAGCGGACAAGCACCTCGCCCTTGGCTTCATATTGCGCGTTGATCATCCCGGCATATTCGGAAATCGGGGTGAGGGAGACGCCGCTGCTGGCGATGATGTCCTCGCAGAGAGAGACGACGCTGTCCCAGTTCTGGCACCAGAACTCCAGCTTCGCCTTGTAGGCCTTGATGATCCACTCCGTGAACAGGTACTTCGGATCCGTCGGCTTGAACGCCAACGCCTTGTCCAACTGAGACTTGGCGTAGTCGTAGGTCTGTCGGACGGTGCCTCGCAGCGGCTTCTCGTTGATGCCGAAACTCTCCACGACAGGGATGCCCGGAAGCTCGCCGGCCTTGGCGTCCGACCACGGCTGGCAGAACTCCCTCAGCAGGTTGTAGTAGATGATTCCTTTCATTGAATATGCCGCCGAAAGCGCGCCCCGGGCGATGTCCGTGTCCCGGCCTGATATATTCTCAATCACTATGTTGCAGTCTCTGACAATCTTCCAGCTTTCCTCGTAGGCACGCTGGCGGCTGTCGATCTCCTCGCCGGCGAAGAACGTGAGGCTGGCGCTGGTGCGGATGTTGGCGTCGAGATTGTCGGCGCAGCCCTCAAGATGCTTGATGGCGTCCATATTCCCGATGACATATTCATCACCGCCGCCCTCGATGTCCCGCAGGCGGTTGTGGATGATAGCGGCGAATTCCTCGTCCGTCTCGGGGATGACCTCCCCCTGGGGCTGGACGTTGAGGTAGCCCCGGCAGCCGGCGGCGCTGACCAGAAGGGCGAGGGCGGCGGCGCGCTTGAAGATGTTCATGAATATTCCCATGTTTTTCATTTCCGATTCTTTAGAATTCGACATTGACGCCTCCGGACACGCTTCTGGTGGTCGGGTAGGTCGCTCCCGGGATCTCCGGGTCCATCCCATCGTAGCCCGTGAACGTGAAGAAGTTGTTCATCGAGATGTTGAAGCTCAATCCTCTCATCCTCAGTTTCTTGACAGCCTCCGACGGCAGCGAGTAGGTCAGGATTATGGACTTGATGCGGACGTAGGAGTTGTTCTTCAGGTAGACCGCGTCGATGATGCTGTAGTCCATCGGGTTGTAGGACGAGAAGTTGTACCTGGCGTCGTAGTAGTCGTAGACGCGCGGGTACTTGACTCCGGTCGTGTGGGAAGGTGTCCATCTGTTCGTCCTGTCCTTCTCCACGTTGAGGTGGTTGCCGTAAAGGTCGCTGAACTGGGACTGGACGGTCTCCGTGCTGACTCCGCTGTGGGAGGTGTTGCTGTAGCTGGCCGGGTAGCGCATCTTCTCGTAGGTCTTCGAACCGAGGGAGAACATTCCGCTGACGCTGAGTTTCAGCTGCTTCCACGATGCGCTGAGGTTGAAGCCGCCGGTGTACGGCGCGATGGTGGTGCCGAGGAAGTAGCGGTAGTTGTCCGGCTTGTTGAGGTCGGTGGCCGTGGCGATCTGCGCGTCAGGACGGAGCCTGAACTGGTAGAGTCCCGTGTCGGAGGCTATCCCGGAGTATTTCCCGCTGAAGATCGCCCCGGTCGGGTAGCCTTCCACGTAGCGGTCCTTCGAGGTTATCCCGCTCTGGGAGACGGGCTTATATTTCAGAACCTTGTTGAAGTTGTAGGCGAAGTTGACGGCTGCGCTTACTGTCCAGTCCTTTTTCTGGAGCAGTTTGCCGTTGACCGTGACCTCCACGCCGTTGTTCATGATGTCGGCTGCGTTGAAATAGACATAGGTGAATCCTGTCGTGCTCTGGACGGGCGAGGATGTGACCACGTCCGTGCTGAGGCGGTAGTAATATTCAGTGTTCACCGTGAGCCGGTCCTTCCAGAGGCCGAAGTCCAGTCCCACCTTCGCGTCCTGGGTCTTCTCCCAGCCGAGGTCCGGGTTCGGGGCGGACGGGATCGTGCCGAGGTTGAAAGTCTCGTCGCCGAAGTAGCGGTACTGCTGCTGGAGGTACTGCATCACAAGCAGGTGGGACGTGCTGGTGTTCACGTCGCCCGTGAAACCGTAGGCTGCCCTGAGGGTAGCGTGCGAGAGCTTCGGAAGGGCTTTCCTGACCCATTCCTCCTCGCCAAGGTGCCAGGCCGCCCCCGCGCTCCATGTCGGATTGAACTGCCTGTTGCTTCCGAAGTTGGAGCTGCCGTCGGTGCGGAACGACGCGTTAAGGACGATCGTCTTTCCGAGATAGTAGTCCGCCGAGGCGTAGAACGAGGCGTAGCGGGTCTTGCTGAAATATTCCCCGTTGAGTTTCTCGACCTGCCTCACCCATTCGTCCTGCGGGCCGCTGACTGACGGCAGGGAAGTGGTGCCGGTCTTCGGATCGTAGTTGTAGCGCTTTGTGAAGATCGTGTTGGCATCCGAGCCTCGGACTTCCGCTCCCGCCAGCACATTGACGGTGTGAAGTTCACCGAAGGTCTTGTTGAAAGCGAAATGCCCACGGACTACATAGCTGTTCCTGTCGGTCCTGTTCTGGGAGATGCTTCCGTAGAGATTTGTCTGCGAGCGGTCGTCGCTTCCGAGCCTGTCCCGGAAGGCCGTATAAGTGTCCTTGTCCACGACCTTGTCGGTGGAGTTGTTTGCGAATGAATATGACGCCAGCCCGACGAAGTGCAGAGGATCCAGAATCTTGAGATCCACCTGCGTCCTGAACGTTCCGTTCGTGTTTTTTGTGGAGCTGTAGTTTGAGTCCAGCTCGCGGAGGAGGCTGAATCCGTTCTTCGGCATCACCTGTTCGACTCCGCGTCCGTTGTAGTACCCGAGGGTGAACCAGGTGTTGTCGGCGGCGTAGGAACCGTCATCGTTGTACGCCTTCTCGTACGGATTGGAGAAGTAGGCGTAGTTGAACGGATCCACGCTTGAATATGGCATCCTGGATTCCTGTCTTGCGGCCTCCATTCCGATGTCGATGCGGACCCAGTCCACAGGCTTTAGGGTCATCTTCGAGTTGACATTGTACCTTCTGTAGCTGTTGTGTATCAGCATTCCGTCCTCGTCGTTGACTCCGAGCGCGACATAGTAGGTGTTCTTGTCCGAACCGCCGCTGAGGGAGAGATGGTGCCCCTGCGAGAAAGCGTTCCGGAACAGGAGATTGTACCAGTTGGTGTCGTTCTCCCTTAATGACGCTATGTATGCGTCCTGCGCCGCCGTGTCGCCTTTGAGTTTGGTGAAGCCCCCAAGCCCGGCCCTGATCTGACCTACGATTCCGACAACCGGATAGACCACAGTGTTGTCCGTCAGGGATTCCTCGTACTTGCTCGCCGAGAACTCGTTCCAAAGCTCGTCCTCCCAGGCCAGTTTCTCCGCCGAGTTCATCAGGTTGAGTGTCCTCTGCGGCTTGATCGAGAGGGTGAACGTGTTGTTGTAGTTGATCCTCATCCTTCCAGCCTCGCCTTTCTTGGTCGTCACGACGATGACTCCGTTGGCCGCTCTGGAACCGTAGATGGCCGCCGCGGCAGCATCTTTCAGGATGGTGATGCTCTCGATGTCGTTGGGGTTGATATTTCCGATGCCGTTCACGAATATGTCGTCGAAGCCTCCGGTGGCAAGCTGCTCGGAACTGAGGCTCGGGGAGTCGCTCTGCATCGGGACTCCGTCCACGACCCAAAGCGGCTGGCTGGTCCCCGAGAGATTGTTGGCTCCTCGAATCCTGATCCGGGACTGTGTTCCTGGCTGCCCTGAAGTGGCAGACACGGCCACGCCGGCCACCTCACCCTGCATCAGCGCATCGACTGACGAGATGGCCTTGGCCTCGAACTTGTCCGAATTGATGACTGCCACTGACCCGGTTATTCTTTTGACGGTAGTCTGAGCGTACCCCGTGACCACGACCTGGTCGAGCTGCGTGCTTTCCCACTCCATCACAATAGTGATGTCCTCCGTCTTCCCCGGTGTGATTCTGTAGACGACATCTTTCATCCCGACCGAGGAGAACAGCACGGATTCCGTCCCCGCCGGCACCTTGAAGCTGAACTTCCCGTCCAGATCCGTGGTGGCCCCGGCTGCTTTATTCTGCATGGAGATGATCCCGGCTCCGATCACAGGAGCCCCGTCCGTGTCCACAACCTTCCCGGTAAGCGTGATTCCTTGTGCCGCCGCCGTCACCTGTGTCAACAGGAGGACCGCGATCCAAGCAATCCCACATCTCCGAAGTTTGGATAGTAACTCGTTCATATCTTGTACTTTTTGCATTTCTTTTATATCTTATTAGTCATCAGGAGCAAGACGTGAAAACGCAAATGTACAAAATTGCTGATAAATATGTATAGGTGAATCGGTTTACGAAACTGTGTTTTTCATCAGAGCCGCGATTCTGATTGCGATGATGCGGATCTGGACATCCGCTGTCATTACTTCTTGATGTAGTCCTTAGGCCTGATGCCGAATTGGGATGTGAAGCATCGTGTGAAATAGGACAGGTTGCTGAATCCGACCATATAGCAGACCTCATTGATCCTGTAGGATCCGCTTTGAAGCATCTGTGCAGCTGTCTTGAGGCGGATAAGTTTTATGTAGTCATTTGGAGTCGTACCGAGAAGTCCCTTCAGTTTCCGCTGGAGACTTGAACGGCTGACTGCCATCTCCTTGGCCAATTGGTCCACCGAAAAGTCCTCGTTGGTCAGGTTCTTTCGGATTATGGCGTTGAGGTTGGAGATCCATTCGGAATCATCGTTCTTGATGTTCTCCCCCTCGATTGTGGCTCCAGGGTCGGATGCGAAATGCAGATAAAGCGTCTTCCTGTTCTCAATCAAACCGTTCACTGTCGCCTTTATGTAGTTGATGGAGAATGGTTTCTCGATGAATGCGTCGGCTCCGCAGCGCATTGCCTTTATCTTGGAGTCCGTGGAATCCAGGGCGGAAAGCATAATTACAGGAATATGACAGAGCATCGTGTCTTCCCTTATCTTTTGCAGAAGCTCGTAGCCATCCATCTCAGGCATCATAATGTCAGTGATGACCACATCGCAGCTGTTTTGCGCCAATGTTTCCAGAGCCTCGACACCGTTTCCGGCCGACAGAACCGAGTATGATTGCTTTAGGTTGCGCACAAGATATTCCCTGATGTCACCGGAGTCTTCCACGACAAGGATGGTCGTGGCGTTGCCGCCGTCAGTTTCATCCTGGCGTGAAGTCTCGTCATTGGCCGTAATCACCGGAATCTCGACGACCATCCCGCAGCCGGACTCGGAATCCGAGACGTACACCTTTCCTTCAAGCTTGTCCACAAGCAGCTTGACAAGACTTAGGCCTATCCCGAATCCTTTCTTGCCGCCGGAGGCCTGGAAGAATGGCTCGAATATTTTCTTCTTGTACTCCGGCTGGATCCTTGGACCGTCATTCCAGACTTCCATCCTGAACATATCCTTTCCGTCATTCCGGAACTCGTCAAGGTTCACGCAAATGGATGATGAGGCGAATTTCAAAGAGTTTTCGAGGAGGTTGCCGATGATTTTGCTTATCGCGTCCGTGCTCAGTCTGCCGACCAAAGGGTGTTCAGGGGAGTTTATCGTAATCTGGACAGCACCCTTTTTGCGGAACCGGTCAACTATGTCCGTGACAACCGCCTTAAGGTCTAGGTTCTCGGAACTGAGCACTATGTCTCCGCTGTCTATCTTCCTGAAGTCCAGAAGCTGGCAAACGAGTTCCAGAAGCCGGTCGATATTCTTTTTCATTATCTCCAGGTCGGTCTCAGTGTCCTCATCCCACTTTTTCCGGTCGAGAATGTCTTCCATCGGGGACTTGACAAGAGACAGAGGAGTTTTGATTTCGTGGGCGACTTGGGTGAAAAAGACCATCTTCTCATCATTCATCTCTTTCTGCCGCTTCTCAAGCTGTCGTTTGTGCAACAGCATTCCGGTTCCGTAGATGATTGACAGAAAGACCAGAAGATACAGAATCTTCGCCCATACAGTCAAATATACCGGTGGGTCGATGTAGATTGTCAGTGATGCTGTACCGGCGCTCCAATAACCGTTGTTGTTTCGTCCACGGGCTATGAATGTGTATTTGCCTGGTGACAGTCTCGCAAAGGAAACTTTCGAGGAGTTCGTGGTTATCCAGCTGTTGTTCAGCCCCTTCATCTGCCAGGAGAAACTGTTGTGGTCCGGAGACGAGAAACTTAGGCAGTCCACGTTGATGTCTAAACTGGCCGCGTTGTACGGAAGCCTTATTCGTCCTGCAGTATGGAACTTCCTCTTGGTCATTGTCTTGCTGCCGCGAATGATGTCATAGACCTCGACAGAGGAAATCACAGTGCCCGGTCTGACAGTATTTTTCGGGAGATCGAACGGGCTGAAACCGTTGAAGCCGTTCACTCCTCCGAAATACATAGCCCCGTCTCTTGTCCTTAGCGAGGACCTATAGTTGAACTGGCTGCTTTGAAGTCCGTCCTCGGCCGTGTAGGTGCTGATGTAATGGGTTGTCGGGTTATAGCGTACAATCCCGATGTTGGAAGACAGCCATAGGTTGCCGCTACCGTCTTCCAGCACCCCGTAGTAGATGCTTTCTGGCAATCCCTGCGATGAGCCGTAGTTTGTGAACTTTTCGGTCTCCGGATCGTACTTAGTGATGCCATACCTTTCTCCGCAGAACCATACGGCTCCGCTTTCCCCGATGTTGACCCTCGTGTATTTCAGATCAGCCGGCAAGTCAGTCCTGCCTTCCACCGGTCTGAAACAGACCCACTTCCCGTCTTGTGCCGTGAGCCGAAATATTCCGTGGTCTCTTGTCGGAGCCCAGATGTTGCCGCCGCTGTCTTCAGCAAGGTCTCCGATAAACATTTCCTCCAGTTCCTTGACTCTGGAGAACCGCCCGGACTTTTCGTCCAGGAAACATAGTCCGGACATCGTGCCGACGAAGATCCGCCCGTCCCTTGATTTCAGTATGGAATAGACATAGTCGTTGCACAGTGAGGTCGGGTCGGACGGAATGTTGCTGAAATTGCGGATGCTTCCGGTCTTGAGGTCCAGGCAGTCAAGCCCTTTGGAGAAAGTGCCGATCCAGAGTCCGCCACCGTCCAGCAGCAAGGCGTGGATGTTGACGTGTGTCTTGACTCCTTTGTCAATCAGGGTGGAAGACTTGGTGTCGAAGTAATGCAGCCCACCGTTCTCGGTGGCGATCCAGAGATTTCCGGACTTGTCCTCGCACATCTCACTCACAGCATAACCGGGCAGGAACCAGCTGATCTTGCTTTGGATTGCCGTTTGATAGCTCGCTCCATAGAAATATGTCCCGATCCACAGGCCTTTCTCCCTGTCCTCGCAGAATGTATAGACACTCTCGTTTCCGAGCGGTCCTTTCGCCCTTGCCCAGGTCTGAGTGGCCGGATAGAATGTGAACAGACCGCTGTCGGTCCCGAACAAGATCTCTGTCGAGGATTTCTTGAAGATGGAGTGGATCCTTGACAGAGAAATCCCGCTTCCGTCCTTGTCACGTACTATGCTTTCGGTGAATGTGTTATTCCTTGTGTCGAACACTCCCACCAATCCGTTTTGTGTTCCGGCCAGAATCTGGCGGTGGGAGACCTGGAGCATCGCCGTGACGATGTTGTCACCGTTGAGGCATATTCCCGGCCTGAGCCTGCACGGCTCGTCGAACGCGTCCAGCTCTGGGATGTAGCGGACAAGTCCGCTCTCCATTCCTGCGTAGATGTTCCCTGTCTCGTCCACCAAGAGGCTTTTGACGATTCTTATCGGGGATCTCTCCGCATCCGAGCAGAAGCTGTAGTGCCTGATTTCCCCCAACCTTTCGTTGAATCTGTAAAGGCCGTTGTTGCTGCCGATCCACAGGCAGCTGTCCTTGCCATAGCACAGGCAGTTGCAATTCTGAATATGCACCCCTCCTGGTTCTACCGAATATGTGCTGTCCCGCGCCGCGTCAAAGACGAACAGCCCCTCGGTGCTCGCCATCCATATCTCGTTTCTGGAAATATGCTCGCAGATGTCATCGATGTTGAGACCGTGCCCGGACGCCGAGGAGCAGAAAGCCTCGAAATCTTTGCTGTTGAATTTGTTGAGTCCGTCCTTTGTCGCAAGCCAGACGTAGCCGTTCCTGTCCTGCAGAATGCTCTTCACGCTGTTGTTTGACAGCCCGCTGCGGACATCATATTTCCTATACTCGTTGCCTGACTCGGCTCCGTACGCGGAGAGACAGACAAGAGCCAGGAGCAAAGGCAAGAGTATGGAAATATGCTTCATCATTTTATAAAGGATTGATTTCTGTGATATTCATCACGACCTTCCCCTTGAGAGGGGCGTTGCCGGAATCAGTGAGGGTGATACGGTAGAGACGCTCACCCCAGACTTTCGTGAAGGCCGCGTCATCGAGCACCTTGGCCTCGACTTCATACTTGAGTCCGGCCGGGAAAGACAGCAGGGCGAAAACATTGTCTTCCCCGTGACTGTTCTCTATCAGTATCTCTCCTTCCTTTATCTTTCGCTTTCCGCAGGTCTCGCCCGGGAGGTAAACCTTTCCTTGTACGAGATAATGCCACACATCCGCTGCGACCCTTTCCTTAAGGCTATAAGTGTCGGTAATCTCAAGTGATGGCTTGCCGGAAGGCCTGAGAATATATTCCCTCCTCCAGGAGACGCATTCCGCTGAGTCCGGGTATGCCTTGTTAAGCTCCAACGAGAAACGGCCTTTGCCTATGTCGCATCTGGCATCTGCGGCTTTGTATTTTCCTCCGAACTCCTGTTGTACCCCGTTGATCATCGGCAGGTTGTGCCATTCGCACCGCATCGCCCAGATCTTGTACCTTTCCTTGTTGTCGAAGGTGGCCTTGGTGTAGGTCCCGACCCCGGCGTCCACAAGAACAGGAATATTCCTGATTGAGAATATGCAGGTTCCGATGTCGTTGTGGTTGTGGCTTTCATCGTTGTGTCCTCCTTTGGCGCCTAAGAACCATCCGCTGGAGTTCCTCATAAAACACATTTCTGTCTCATCATACCACGTGGACATCGGAACATCCTTCCTCAGGTCACCGAGAATCCTTTCCATAGCCTCCGGACGGTCTTTCTCCGATGCCGCCGAGAGGATCCTGTTCAGAGAGTCGGTCTGTCTGGCGATCTCCGGAATGAACCGTGCCGAATTCATCGCCCTGTAGCCCTCGTTGGCGACAGGGTGCGGACTTCTGAATATTCCTTTGCTCTTGTCGGCGTAGCGGCAAAGCGCGAAGTCCATCATCTCCTTGCTGCGCACGGCCTTGCCGTATGCCCAGACCATTTCCGGTGTTGATGTCGCCAGGGCGCTCCCGTCGGCGAAATTGGCCGCGAATCCGTCTCCGATGTAGGATCTGGAGATGAACTCTCCCATTCTCTTGATCCTCGGGTTGTCAAAGATGGCGAACTTTCCAGATGAAGCGTCGTAGAGAATCTGAAGGAAATCGTAAAGCTTTCCGGCCGCCGCGTCCCAATACGCCGGGCCTTCCTCACAGGCTCCGTCTGACGTGTTGTAGTCAAGGAACATATCGATTGACTCGATTCCTTGACGCACGGCGGCATCCAGCCTGGCCTGATCCTTTTCCATCAGCAGAAAGCACAGGATCGCGTCTGAGTTGCACCAAGGATTCCAGTTGTTGATCATTCCTCCATAGTAGCCGAGCCATTGGTTGGCCTTGCGCTCCTTGATGTCCAGATAAGGATCTAGAATATTCCTTTTCACCGCATCTTCAATCGCTATTGAGACCGAAGGGTCGATCTTGTCGAACTCGCTGTGGAAGAAGTGATGTATGATGGCGATTATCGCGCCGTACCTTCCGGATCCGAGGTCGATGAATCGTTCCCTCGCATCCGGAAGGGCACGTTTTGTCCTTTGCCTTGGCTGGTGTGCCGACAGAACCCACGATGTCTGCTCGGTCGCGAGCCAGGCACCGTTCAGAATCTGGTCTATGAACCGCCCCTTGCCTTCTGCCAGCTCCGCCAGCATCAATGAGATCAACGCGCCTCTGTTAGCGCCCTGCGGATTCTCCATCGTGCGTCTGTTGCCGGTCCTCTCAAAGTCAAGGTATGCGGTCGCCGGTATTACCTTCCATTGATAGCCAAGGTATTGTTCTCCTCGCCTGACAAGGGAGGCCGAGTCCCTTCCGAGAAGGTTGGCCCATCCGGCCCTGTCATAGTAGGAAGGAAGTGGAAACCAGTCCTTGCCTGTCTTGAAGGATTTCCTGACCTCCTTTGAGGACTGGTAAACGTCAAGGAGGGTATTATCCCCGGCGATGGCCGCGGCGCCGAATGCCACAGCCATCGCGAGGGTTGCCAATATGTGTCTTGTTAGATTCATCAAGATTCAGGTGTGAGTGTTGTCGTGAATGTGGCGGTCTTGTTGACTGTCACGTTGGCCTCGAATCCGACCTCGTAGTAGCCGGAGTTGTCGGCATCGTAATCCTTGCCTTTGGTTGACCACGTCTTCAGGGTGACCTCCGGACCGCTTGAGCTGACTTTCAGGTACATCGTCTTGCCTCCGTTCTTGAGGACGATCCTGTCTTTTTCGACGGTCGGCTGTCCTGTTGTCACCATCGTCCACCGTACTTTTGCCTGAAGGTTGTACTTGGCCGAGATCTCGTCAACAACCACAAGGTCTTTGTTGTTTTCTATCGTGACGGTTCTGTAAGCCTTGTCGCATTGGTCGGAAAGAATGTCCGACATATCAACCTTGCAGCCCTTCGATGTTTCCTCGTCAATGACTTTAGTGATCTTGGCCTCGGCGGAAGCCTTGTGCTTGGCGTTGTTGATCGTCAGTGTGCTGTGGTTGAAGTTGTTGTAGCGGAAGACATCCCATCTCAGCGAGTTCTGGCCAAAGTCGCTGAAATTGCCACCCATCCCGGCGATGACGTTCTCGATCGTGCTGTAGCTTTGGAGTCCCAGATCGGCTGACCAGCGGACACCCATAGCGTCATAGACGAAAGATCCGACATCCATATGCCCGTGGCTGTAGTTGGCCCTTCCGGCCTTGACTCCGAGGAACTTGTCAGAATCAGAGAAAGACCAATCACCGTGCACGAGAGCGACAGGATTGATTCCGTTTCCTGACCATACGTGGTCGGACGGAGCCTGGACCTTGCCGGCGTTCAGCTTGTCGGCATAGACGATCGCCATCGGATAATATTTGTAGGCACCGGTGCTGTTGTACCTTCCGTCCTTGAGTTTGAGATTCTCGATGTAAACCAATGAAGGATCGTTGAATTTCCAGGCCAGATACCACAACGGAGCAAACGCCACGCTTGAAGGAGCGCAGTCGCTATAGTTGAACGCCTTCTTGTTCATTCCCTCCATAAACATTATCCACTTGCCTGTCTTCTTGAATCCGGCGATCTCGGACAAACCGCTGTTGGAGCCAGTGCAGGTCTCAAGCGCGGAAAGCATTATGCATTCAAAAGCCGTTCCATATCCCCAATATCCATATCCCTCCGGATAGTTTCCGTCCGGATTATAGATTGTTTCCATCACTTTGGCGTTGCTCTCGATGGCTTTGTCTATGATTTTCTGAGCGTCTGTCTTGCAGGCCTCATAGACAGCCACCGCAGCGGTGACAAGTCCACCATTGCAGACTTGGTTCCAGTTTGAGGCCGTCGTGTAGAAATTAAGGTTCCATTTGCTGTTCAGAGCGCAGTAGAACGCATAGTTCTGGATGGCTTTCTCCGCCTTGTTCCGAGTCTCCTTGCTCAGCTCATTGTAGAGCCAGTCGTATCCGATTCCGACTCCGTGCGCCATTTCGGCTCCGTCGAGAAAGTGGGTCGGGGCGTTCCAGTCCTTGAAATCGCAGACTGTGTTGATGTCCTTCTCCGCTTTCGTGAGGTATTTTCCGTCACCTGTCATCCTGTAGGCGTACGAACAGGCGATGATCCTGTTCGCCGCCTCCACGGAGACATCCAGTAGCCGCTTGCCGACTTTCTGGTACGTAAGATCCCTCTTGTTAAGGACGGAGTTCGCATAGTCTATCATCAACTTGTGGAGCATCGTGACGTTCTCATCGCTTCCTGATTCGATCTTGGCCTTTATAGATGCCTCGGCGTCTTTTGTCAGTATCACCCTCGGGTGGTTGGACGCAGTCAGCTTCGAGTAGTCCGGCTTGCTGGTGGACGGTTTGTCCGTGCCTCCTCCGCCTGGTTTTGACCCGCCCCCCGGCTTGTATGTTTCCGGTTCTATGGAGCAGGCCAAGCAAACTATGGCGGCGGATACCATCAGTGCCAGTGTCTTAAGGTATCGCTTCATTTTTTTTATCGATTATCTGTTCTCAGTGTCTTTCATACACCTTACACTCTGTCCTGACGCGCGTGTTCCGGTGGAAGCCCATTGGCTGCTTTTGAACCTGAACCAGAGTTGGTAGGCTTTGTGATCGGTGCTGTTGTAGCCGCCGGAAGGGGAGTTGGACCAGCAGGAGACAATGTCGTTCATCTGATTGGTTGGGTTTCCGGCCGTGTTCCCCCATTTCACTCCGGAGAACGGCCAGTAGGCTTCGTGCTCTCCGTCGTACTTGTAGACGAGCCATTTCATCTTGCTTCCGTTCTTGAAATCCTGTTCTCTACCATCAATGACTTCCTTGATGATGGCAGGGGAGACGACCATCCAACCGGCAGGACAAGGGTCGAAAATCGTCTTTTCGCCGTTCTCCACCGAGCCCTCGGAATCACCATTGTTAGGGTTCCCCCAGAAGTCATCCTTGCGGTCTGATCTGCTGCCAGTCTGTGATCCGAGGTACCAGTCACCAAGATGGTTGTCCGCTCCGTCAGTGTAGAAGAACACATCTGGATTCTTCGCCGAAACCTTGAGATTTGTGACATTTGTGGATGCTTTCTTGTAGGTTTGGCTTCCCCAACTGAAACCGAATGGACGGCCCCATTGGCAGTAAATACCTACTCCGTGCCAGTTGTCGTAGTCCGGAGCATAGCCGTTTCCGAGGTTCCTGTCCATCACGACACCGTTCTTGTACTGATGCTCCTGAACGCCCTGCGGCACGTACCAGATGTTGAATGACCAGATATATTCCTTCTTGGCGTTGCAGATTCCCACTTTGCCGACATAACCGGTATAGCCATCCTTGTTCGCCCTGATGGTAAGGGTGTAGTCAGGATTGATCTCCACGAACTCGGCGTAGTCATCAGGTGACTTAGGGTTGTTCCTCTTGCCGTTTATGACGATCGGATAGTTGCTTCCGTTAAGGTTGTGGGCATAGATGATCTTTGCGTACTTAGGCTCCTCGCAACCGTTGAAGAAACCGCGAGCCTTGACATCAATTGTGAATTCATTGTTGCCCTCTGTGGCCATTAACGTGTTCTGCGGTCCGTAGGCCCAGCCTTCGGCCAGCATTCTGGTCTCCTCCGGCTCGTACCAGGCGAACTTGTTGTCGGACTTGCTGACGTTCTTGATGGTGATGGTGTTGACCGTGTTGGCGAGGATCTTTCCGCCGTTGACCTTGACCGGGATCGTCACATTCTTCTTTCCGTCGGTCATTGAGACTGAGACATAAACATCCTTTCCGGTGAGGTCTACAGGCAGGGTGACAAGCCACAATGTCTGCTCAGAGCTGAGAGCGGAAGGCTCGTCAACAGTGACAGTGACGTAGTCGCAAGGATTGGTCACCTTAAGATTTCCGGTCCTGACGTTGACATCCATCTTGCCGACGATCTCGGCTCCTTCTGACCAAAGGGAGGCTCCGGCAAGCTTGTAGGACGCATATTCACTGGAAGAGATCACGAGTTTCACGTATGCCGTGGCGTGCTTGAGTGAGAATGTCACAGGCGGCTGGTACGATGATTCGTCTGAAACGACCGTCGCGGGGATATTCCTGACATCGTAGGCAAGGCTGTATCTTCCGGTGCCGTCGCTTGCATTGGCCGCGCTCTGTCTCTGCTCCATCGGAACCCAAGACTTCAGAACGTCTCCCTCGAAAGTTGTGGCTTCGCTGAAAGGATAGTAGATCACGGCTTCCGTCTCGGCCGGAATCTCTGTCTCGTTGTCCAGGATGAACACTCCGCTGTTCTTGCCGGAGTCCTCGTCAATCAGCCTTGCGGAGGCGTTCGCGAAGAGTTCCGATGATGTCGAGACCACTCCGATCTTGTCTCCGATCGACCAAAGCACCGGGTAGCTGTTCCCGTTCTTTTCGCCTATGCTGGTCCTTGTTTGCGGGAACGCCGTTCCCTGGAAGGTCACCTTGACGGCGGAGTTGTGGCTTTCCACCACTTCTTCCTTCACGCTGCACGAACTCAATGCGATCAGCGCGATACCGATACCATATAGAGTCTTTTTCATTATCTTGAATATTTAAGAGTTATTGGATCACGTTCTCACCAAGTTCTCCGGCGGAATTGTCCTTGCTGATTCCGTCAGGCTTTCCGACGGCCGTCCAGGTTTCAAACGCCGCCGCGCAGGCCCTGCCTTCCTTGTTATAGACAATGACAGCCGAGATGTAGTCCTTCTGGTAAGTGAGCTGTGAAAGCTCCTCGGTGTACGGCAAAGACTCGATGTCCTTGCCGTTCTCCTGAACCCATTGTGTGAGCTTCACTTCCTTGGTGTAGTCGAAGTCAAGTCTGTCAACCCTGATTCCGGTGACGATTTTCGCACCATAGAAATCGCCTTGTGTCAGGGAGGCCGAGACTGTCGCCTTATTGTCGGCCAGACCGCTGATCTCGATCTTTACGTCAGGCTCGGTCTCCGCCGTCGGCTCATCGGACTTACCGCAGGAGCAAAACAACGCCGCTGCTGCGACAATCGCCAATAATATATTCTTTTTCATAATATTACAATATAAGATTTGTTAATATACCCATCCTTCTCTTGTTGTGAGGGCTGAATTTTTCTGAACCTCGTTCTGAGGTGCTGTCCAAGGCCAGAGGCAGTCTGACCAGTACCAGGCATATTCAACGGTGTCGTCTCCCCACCAGGACTGTCCGCCGTGAATGTCCTTGCCTTGGAACTTGCTTTCCTTGTAGGTTCCCCAGCGTACCTCGTCGAAGTAGTTTATCGCTTCCACCGGGAACTCGACCCTTCTTTCGTACCTTACTGCCTCACGCATCTGATCCTGGCTTCCGAGAGTCACACCCGGCATTCCGGCGCGGGATCTCACAAGGTCGATCAGGCTCTTGGCCTCATCGAGACGGTTCAGCTCCACGAGCGCCTCTGCCCTTTGAAGGAGAACATCAGTGTAACGTATGAGAGGGAAGTCAGTGTGGCAGCGTGACCTGTCAATGAGTTCGCCTTTGAGGAATCGCACGTACTTCCTGTAGCAGTAGTACCCGGAAGTCCTCTTGTCCAGCCAGAAGTCTCCGCCGCTTGTGCCCTGCTTGTAAAGAGGCCAGCGAAGGGCCTTGCCGATCATATTCTCATCCCCGTTGTAGTTAGGGGTGTAGCAGTCAACCGGCTCGTAAGGGGTCACTATGGTCTGTTTCAAACGTGGATCCCTGTTGTCGTAGGCGGCCTTGATGCGGGCCTCGTTGCCGTTGTCAAGATAGTAGCGGTTGAAGACATCACTGCCGCAGATCTTGATCGCCTGTGATTTCTGCGACGCGAGAGCCTTGTTGGAGTTGAGTCCGTCCCTGCAGAAGAACACCGCACGCTGCTTGGCGGTAAGGTTGTTCCAATCCTCCAGTCCAGGAACCTTGCTCCAGTCGAACTTGGTGCCGTCCGCATTCTCGTAATAGTCCACGAAATCGGCCGCCGGCTTGACCTCGGTCCATCCACCGTAGGTGTCCCTGGCGCCAAGCGCCTGCTCGATGTTGTCGCAGTAGCCGGATTCCTCGTCGTACTGGATGGCGAAGATCATCTCAGGGCTGTGCTCGTTCTCCGGGGTGAAGAAATCAATGTATCTGCCCTGCCAGAGGTCATAGCCGCATCTGCCCACAGCCTCGAAATCAGACTCCGCGGCGGCATATTCCTTCATCCACATATACGCCATCCCTCTGAGCGCATACGCCGCTCCTTTGGAAGGCCTGCCGATGTAGTTGGTGATCGTGTTGTCAGGGAAATATTCATTGTCAATGCAATAGGTGCAGTCATCGATCACTGTCTTCCAGATTTCTTCCGCGGAGGACTGAACCTTGGTGCAGTTCTCGTTCGTGACAGGCTCAAGGTACAGAGGCACTCCCTGATAGAATTTGTTCAGTCTAGAATATGCCCACGCCCTGAGGAAATGCGTCTCGCTCTGGAACCTTTCGTAGGTTGGGGTGTCGAGGCCGGCCTTCCCGAGATTGGCGATGGCATCATTGGTGGCGTGGACTATCGTGTAGCAGAACTTCCACTCGAATGTCACAAGCCAGTCGTTGGCCCTTTTAGCCTCGCTGTACAGAAGCTGGATAGGGTAGTTGTTGGCATAGTAGTCGGTGCAGAATCCCAACGCCTCGATTCCGTACTTGTTGAGTCCGTCAAGGTTTTCACTGCGGACCTGCGTGCCGTTGCTCTGCTTGCGATTGTAGAACGTCTCATAGATTCCGTTCATTCCTTTCTGCGCAAGTTCCGGTGTGGTCCACATATTTCCGCTCGAAATCTGGTTGGAAGGAGCTGTGTCGAGCATATCTGCGCAGGCGGCCGACGCTGTGAGGACAATGGCTCCAAGTGCTATGTTTTTAAGAATATTTTTCATTTCCGTGCTGTTTAGAAAGTTATCTGTGCTCCGAATGTCACCTGTCTCATAAGAGGATAGCCGATCGTGGCACCCTTCTCCGGATCAAGTCCCGGATATTTTGTGAAGGTGAGAAGGTTCTCTCCTGAGGCGAAGAACCTGAGCTGCTGTACGAAGAACTTCTTGGTCAGCGATGCCGGCAGCGTGTAGCCGAGCTGCACGTTCTTGAGCTTCAGGTAGTCACCCTTATATTCATAGAACTCGCTTGGGAGCCTGTTGCTGTGAGGGTCTCCGTAGGTGAGCCTTGGGTAGGTTCCGTAGATATTCGTCCTTGTGTCCTCCGTGTTGTCCGGATCGAAGAAGTAGTGGTCGTTGGCCACCCTCTCGCTGATTCCGTGTCCGTTGGTCGTCTGGGTTCCGTTGTAGTACAAGGTGTTCCAGATGATGTGGAAGCCGAACGCTCCAGACCAGGTCATACTGAAGTCCAGTCCTTTCCAGGCGAATCCGAGGTTGATTCCAAGGTTGTATGAAGGGGTGCTGGTGTGTCCGTTGAAGTCCATATCGTCATCGTCTCCGTAGTTGCCGTCTCCGTCCCTGTCCTCGTAGATGAGGTCTCCGTACCAGAGCTGGTCTTTGTTCAAGGATGTGACACCGTTGAACTTGTAGCCGGAGTCAAGCATAGCCTGCACCCAGTCGAAGTCGGTCTGGGTCCTGATCATACCGTCCTTAGGACCTGCGCCTGGGTCAACGGCACCGCCTGTGTAACCCTTGCCGCTTCCTTTGTAAACCCTTCTGAGATAATGCTCTCCCATCGGATGGCCTTCGCAGAGTTTTCCGCTGCCTGAGTTGGCTGTCACGTTGGCGAGGTTGTTGGAATATACTCCGTCAACCCATTCCTTCACCAGATCTCCCTTGAATTTGGTGACCTTGTTCTTGTTGTAGGAGAAGTTTACGCCCGCAAAGTAGCTGAAGTCCTTGCCGATGACATCTCTCCAGTTGATCGAGAGCTCGACACCTTGGTTGACAAGGCTTCCGAGGTTTGAAGGCACACCGGAGACCTCTCCCATCGTGAGATAGATGGCAGGGGTGTAGAGGATGTTCGTTGTGTTCTTGAAATAATAGTCGATCTCGGTGGTGAGCTTGTTGCCGAAGAAGCCGGCGTCAATGCCGATGTCCGTAGTCGTGGTAGTCTCCCACTTCAGGTCGGCGTTGCTGAGGGATGAGATGTACAGACCCTTTGTCGGCTGCCCTTCCAGAACCATATTCTGTGCTGCATAGACGGCCTGCCAAGCGTAGTTGCCGATTCCCTGGTTGTTTCCCGCCTGTCCCCAGGATGCCCTGAGCTTGAGGTTTGAGAGCCAGCTCTTTGTGTTCTCCATAAAGTTTTCCTCGTGTATCTTCCAACCTGCTGAGAAAGACGGGAATATACCATAGCGGTTGTTGCTTCCGAATCTTGATGATCCATCGGCGCGGAGATTGGCCTCGAACAGGTACTTGTCCTTGAATGTGTAGTTCACACGGCCGAAGTATGACCTGAGGCCCCATCCGGCCTTTGCAGTGCTGGAGGAAGTCTCCAGGCTTTCATAGGTGGACAGGTCATTGAGAGTCCAGTCTGTCGCTCCCTTCTTGCCGACACCCCATCCCCAAGTGCGGTACTCCATCGCTGAATATCCCGCGAGCACTCCGAGGAAATGATCTCCGAAGGACTTTGTGTATCTTGCCAGGATTTCTGATGACATACTGTAGTTGCGGCTTGTGGTGTTGCTGACGGATGCGTTGGCAAGCTCCGAACTTGAGTAGCGCACGTCATTCATATAGTCCCAATAGCCGTTCTGACGGCCGTAGGTGTGTCTCTCTCCGAATTGAGGGGAATAGTTGACCGTGGCTTCGATGCTGAGTCCTTTGACTGGCCTGAGTTTGCCGTAGAGGGTTCCGTTCACTCTTGAAGTCACATTGTAACCTCCTGAGCCGTACATCATTCCGAAGATGTTGTTGGCGTTGGAGGATTCCTCTGCGTTGAGGGCCGGCCTTCCCCAGGCGTTCACATCACCTGGATAGACACCAGGGGTGGTCTGGTAGAGAGAGTTGAATGCGTTGGAGATGTTTGCCAGACCGTAGTTCTGCCTTTGGCCGAAGATCCTGGTACCGATAGTGAACCAGTCGGTCACGTCTGCCTCAAGGTTAGTCCTGAAGTTGGCCTTCTGGGTGGAGGAATTGATTCCGAACCTTCCCATAACACCTTGGTTGTCAAGATATCCTGCGGAAATGAGGTATTTCACTTTCTTGGAGCCTCCTGAAACCGAGAGATTGTGCTCCTGTGAATATCCTGTCTGGAAGATCTCGTCGAACCAGTCGGTGTTCGGGTAGGCCGCATAGTTCGGCACGCCGGCGTCGTTCACTCCATATGGATCGAGAGCCTTCTCCCTCCAAAGATCTATGTTGCTCTGTGAGAACACCCTGCTGGTGTTCACGTTGTCGCAGGATTCGTTGATGAGTTCCATATGTCTGGCATAGTCAGACACGAAGTGGAGCTCATTGTAAGGCATCTGGACGATACCCTTGTAGGAGTAGCTGATCTGTGGCTTGTCGGCTGATCCTGATTTGGTCGTGATGAGGATGACACCATTGGCGGCTCGTGTACCGTAGATCGCCGTGGAGGCTGCATCCTTGAGCACGGAGATGGACGCGATGTCGTTCGGGTTGATGTTGTCCATATTCCATTCGATTCCATCGACAAGGACAAGAGGTGAGCTTGAAGACGATGTGAACGAGCCGATACCACGGATCCTGATTGTGGCTCCGTTGCTTCCTGGCTGTCCGGATGACTGTGTGACATTCATACCGGCGGCGAGGCCGGCCAAAGCGGCCGAGGTGCTGACGATGACGCGGCCCTCGCTCTTCTTAGCGAAGTCGATTGATGCGACGGATCCTGTGAGGTTAACCTTTTTCTGGACTCCGTAGCCGACGACAACGACCTCGTCCAGAAGCTCATTGTCTTCGGACAGAGAGACGTTGATCACGTTCCTGCCATTGATTTTCTCATTGACAGTGACATAACCCATACAGGAATATTCCAGTTCGGAACCACTGCCCGTCACATTGATAGCGTAGTTTCCGTCGATGTCGGTCGAGGTTCCGGAGGTCTTGTCTCCTGACACCATCACGACGACTCCAACCAAAGGTTGCCCTGACGCATCGGTGACTTTTCCCGTGATTTTTTCCGGGCCGGCGGCGTACATCGGACTCCAGCTTAGAAAGATGCTGGCGGCCAATGTCAATGCCATAGACAGAAATGATGTAAGTTTTCTTGCCATTTCGTTTTGTTTTATGTGTTATCAGTTATTTGTCTGTGATGCTTTTGTACTTAAGCAAAGCCTCAAGGAAATAGTAGTCGGCGTAGGTGAGCGGAACGTCCACCTCGGAGTTGTCAGGCAGCGAGCCGACGCAATGCTTCAGGATGAAGTTCCCGTTTGTGCCTGGTTCCGCCAGGTATTCCGGTCCGGCCAGAGTGCGCAGCTGCTTCTCGGCCATAGCGAGGTATTTGGCATTGCTGGCCTCATCGTCGGTCAATGTGCTAAGCTGCACGAAAGCGGAAGCCATAATCGCTGCTGCGGAAGCGTCCCTCAAGTCGTTAGGAATCTTGTCCGAATCTAAGTCCCAGTAAGGTACACCGTCCTCCGGAAGCCTTGAAAGCAGCATATCAGCGATGTTCCTTGCCTGTGTGAGGTAACTGTCGTGACCGCTTTCACGGAACATCATCGTGAATCCGTACAATGCCCAGGCCTGCCCTCTCGCCCAGGCCGAGTCATCGCTGAAACCCTGGACGGTCTCCTTTTTCCTCACCTCGCCGCTCTCCGGGTCGTAGTCCACGAGATGCCAGCTTGTGTAGTCCGGGCGGAAGTGGTTGCACATCGTCGTGTTGGCGTGTGTCACCGCCACCACTTTCAGCGAATCATCGTTGAATATGCTCCCGGCGTTGCAGAGATGTTCAAGGTTCATCATATTGTCGATGATCACAGGGTATTTCCAGTCCCTTCCCTTGCGCACGAAATCCCAGCTTCTGATAACTCCAGTCACTGGCGAGAACCTCTTGGCCAAGGTCTTGGCAGAGGTCAGGATCGGCTCTAAGTATTCCTTGTCCCCTGTGATTCTGTAGGCATTGCCATAACTACAGTTCATCTGGAAACCAAGGTCGTGGTCGGTTCCTTTCATCGTCTTGAGCGTGTCAAGCTTGAGGGTGTTCTTCCTGGCGAGGCTCTTGAACTGTGGATCGCCGGAATATTCATAGATGTACCAGAGCGTTCCAGGGTAGAATCCGCTGCACCACCATTTGATGTTGGAAGCGATGAATTCTCCTTCATTGGAAAAACTCCTCGGCATTGTGTCGCCGGTCAATCTCTCCTCCATTGCGAGGTATTGTTCTTCGGCGACTTTGAAGACCCTGTCCGTCAGATCGGACATAGATTCCTTTCCGCCGCATCCGAATACGAGCGGCAGAAGAGCGAATGTTGCGATAAGGCTTTTTCTCATTCTTTTATGTGTTGTTATTAGTTCCAGTGTGGTCCTATGCGGATCTCGTAGACCAAAGATAGTTTGTTCCCTTATTATAATATGGAAAAATCCGGTCAATGATTGATAAAATCCGGTAACGTGCACGGAATCAATGCGCAAAAAAAATAAGTTGACGCACCGATGAATGATGGCGCGTCAACTTTTTTGTTTGTCCAGCACGAACATACTCTAATGGGTGCAAGTCCCTAAACCGCCCTGATAGTTGGAAGGTTACAGCCAAAGGCAAGGGTGTCCGCCGCGAGACGGAATCTGAAGGAAGCCGGCGGCAAACATCTGGTCTGACGGACAGAAATCCGATAAAAGGCCTAAGGGTGAGGATAAGATTGCAAAAGAAATCGAAGTCCGATAACTATCCGAAATCGCCCAAGGTAAATCGGGCAGACATAAGAAGGAAAGAGTATGTCCATAACTGGAGAGGTCTCGCAGGCGAGCGAACGCGAGCAGTAACAACGAACTGCGAGAAGTCAGCAGAGGCCATATTACCTGCCTAATATCGACACGCGGGGAAGGGCCGAACTTTATCTGAAGTAAGTCTAATGAAGAAACTCTATGGAGGAAAGAAAGCAGAAAACGAAAGAGAGCTGCCCGCGGGAAGATAGGCTGGAAGCCGAAGTCATCGAGGGAGCGCAGACCTATATGGAGATAACCGAAGGCGGACTTGCGGAAGTGCAGATAGATGAGAATCACCTGATGGAACTCATCCTTTCTCCCTATAATATGAACCGAGCATATAGGAAGGTAGTATCGAACGGCGGGAGCGGAGGTGTCGACTCGATGGAGGCAAAGGACTTGCTTCCATACTTGAAACTCCACAAAGATGAACTCAGGAACTCCATCTTGAACGGGAAATATAAGCCCATGCCAGTGCGCAGGGTGGAAATCCCGAAAGACAATGGCAAGACGCGCAAACTGGGAATACCGACCCTGGTGGACCGCGTCATCCAACAAAGTATAGCGCAAGTACTTACGCCGATGTATGAGCCTCAGTTCAGCGAGGGAAGCCATGGCTTCCGACCGAACCGCAGCGCACAGGGGGCGTTGAAACAGGCGCAGAAGATACTCGACGAAGGTTATGAATATGCCGTGGGCATAGACTTGGAACGCTTCTTTGACACCGTAAACCAGAGTTACCTGATAGAACTGCTCTCCCACACCATAAAGGACGGCAGGGTCATAAGCCTGATACACAAATACCTTTATGCTGGCGTGATGGTCAACGGAGTATATCAGCCGACAACGGAGGGAACGCCGCAAGGAGGTCCGCTCAGTCCGCTGCTGAGCAACATCGTGCTCAACGAACTGGACAAGGAGCTGGAGCGCCGCGGTCATCCGTTCGTGCGTTACGCGGATGACAGCCTAATCTTCTGCAAAAGCAGGAGGGGTGCGGAGCGCGTATGCGAAGGCCTGACCAAGTTCATCGAGAAGAAACTCCACCTGAAAGTAAACCTCGACAAGACGGAAGTCGGCTATGTCCGTGGGATAAAGTACCTGGGACATACCTTCTACAAGACCGGAGAGGGATGAAGGTTGCGTGTCCATCCAAAGAGTTTGCTCAAGCTGAAAGCGAAACTCAAGATGCTGACGGGCAGGAGCAACGGGATGGGATATGAACGCAGGAAGGTCGCGCTACACCAAGTCATACGCGGATTGGTATCATACTTCAAATATGCAGATGCGAAAACGTCTCTTGCATCCAACGATAAACTCCATGCCGCCGGTTATTCTTGTTTGATGGACTACTATGTCAGATTGCACGTAAGATAAGGAACCGCCGTATGCGGAACCGCACGTACGGTGGTGTGAGAGGTCGGAAAACGAAAGTAGGAAGAAAACCACTTCGTTTTCCTCCTACTCGATTTTCGCTGTCGCCTGCACATAATGCCGCTACTCGTAGCGGATGGCCTCAATCGGGTCGAGGTTGGAGGCTTTGCGTGCCGGGTACCAACCGAAGAAGATGCCGATTATGGTGCAGACGAGGAAGGAGGCGACGATGCTCCAAGGCTGGATGAGGATAGGGTAGGAGAGGACGGCTTTGACTATGTACGATGCCGCCACGCCTAAGATCACACCTAAAAGTCCACCCGTTATGCTTATCAGTGTCGCCTCGATCAGGAACTGGGCGAGAATGTCCCGGCCTTTCGCTCCGATGCTCATTCGTAGGCCTATCTCCTTTGTCCGCTCGGTGACGGAGACGTACATTATATTCATAATGCCTATGCCACCCACGAGGAGCGATATTCCCGCCACTGCCGCCAGAAGGGTGGACATCATATCGCTGGTGCTGGTCATCATCGAGGAAAGTTCCTGCTGGGAACGGATGTTGAAGTCATCGTCATCGGCCTCCTTCAGTTTGTGGTTGCGGCGGAGGACATCGGTGATCTCGCTGATGGCCTCATCGGTATATTCCTCACTCAGAGCGGAGCAGACGATCTCCTGAAGGTAGGTGACGGCAAGGATACGCTTCATCACGGTGGTGTACGGGGTGATGATCAGGTTGTCCTGGTCCATCCCCATACTGTTGTAACCTTTGCTTTCCAACACTCCTACGATGCGGAACGGAATACTGCCGAAGCGGATGACCTTTCCTACCGGGTTCTCGCCGTTCGTGAAAAGCTGGTCGATGACCGTCTTCCCGACAAGACAGACCTTCGCCGCCGTCTTGATGTCCTGCTCAGAGAATATGTCGCCGTCCTGCACCTTGTAGCCTCTGATGTCGAGGAATTCCTCGTTGACACCATAGACGGATGTCGGCGTGTTGTTGGCGCCATAGACCGCCTGGCCGGTGGAGTTGACGGAAGGGGAGACAAGCGAGACGTGGCCGCATTCCTGGCGGATGTCCTCGAAGTCCTTGACTTTCAGCGTCTGCATGTCATCGGCGCTGAGGCGTACTCCGCCCCTCATGTCCTCTCCCGGATGGATCATTATCATGTTGGATCCCATCTCGCTGATCTCGGCCTGGATGCTCTTCTTGGAGCCTTGGCCGATGGCGAGCATTGTGATGACGGAGCCGACACCGATAATGATGCCGAGCATCGTCAGGAATCCTCTGAACTTGTTGTTGCCCAGTGCTTTCAGGGCTATTCTGAATAGATTGGCGAAATTCATTGCAAAAAACTTTTATGAATATCCTGCCTCGTCGCGGAGGCAAATTATCTATGAATATCTCAGCGGTCGTTCTCGACCGGCAGTTTGGCCAGCGCCTCTGCGGCGTCAAGAATATGCTCGTTCCGGACGTCGCTCGTGACCCTGCCGTCCCGAAGTGTGATGGTGCGTGTGCTGTAGTTCACGATCTCCGGGTTATGGGTCACGAATATGATCGTTCGACCCTCGGAATGGAGTTTCTGGAACAGAACCAGAACCTCAAAACTGGTGCGCGTGTCCAGATTGCCGGTCGCCTCGTCAGCGAGAATCACCGCAGGATCGTTCACCAAGGCTCTTGCGATCGCCACCCTCTGCATCTGTCCTCCCGACATCTGGTTGCTCTTATGCTCCAACCTGTCCCCGAGACCGACCGCCTTCAACGCCTCCACCGAACGGTCGAACCTCTCCTTCTTGGAATATTTATGATTGTACATCAGCGGCAGCTCCACGTTCTCGATGGCCGTGGTCTTCGCCAGCAGGTTGTAGTTCTGGAACACGAAACCGATCTTGCGGTTCCGTAGTGTGGCGCGTTCGTTTTTGTCCATCGTCCTGACCGAAACCCCGTCGAGGTAATATTCCCCCGAAGTCGGAGTGTCAAGGCATCCAAGAATATTCAGAAGCGTGGATTTGCCTGATCCTGAGGTTCCAACTATCGTGACGAACTCGCCCTCCGTGATTGTGAAGGACACTCCCCGCAATGCGTGGACGGTCTCGTCACCGACAACGAAGTCGCGCCTTATGTCCTCAAGTTTGATAACGTCTTTCATACTTTTTCCAGTTTATGTTGCCGGCATTATTTCTTTCCACCACGAGGTCCCGGTGCGAACGGACTTCTTTCAGCCATTTCCATCTTCTTAGGTGCTTCTGCCGTGAGGCCTATAACGACCTCTTCTCCGTCAGTCAAGCCGCTTGTGATCCCTGTCTTGTCTCCGCTTGTGTGATCTGTAGTCACCGCCTTAGGCGAGATAGAGTTTCCGCTCTTTACCCAGACTATCTTTTCGGACTCGTCAGCGATGCCGTTAACCTCGATTCCCAATCCCTTAAGCATCTCAGGGTCAGGGTTGAACCTCAGCGCCTTGGTCGGCACCGCAAGCACGTCCTTCTCCTCCAGTGTGTTGATGGTCACGTTGGCCGTGAGTCCCGGCTTCAGTTTCAGATCCGGATTCGGAGCCGTGATCACAACCTCGTAGGTCACGACGTTCGAGGTAGTTGTGGCCTCCAGCCTGACCTGCTGCACAGTTCCGTTGAAAACATCGTCCGGATAGGCATCCACGGTAAAGGTGACGTTCTGGCCTTCCTTTACCTGGCCGATGTCAGCCTCGTCCACGTCAGCGATGACCTGCATGTCGGCGAGATCCTTGGCGATCGTGAACAGGGTCGGGGTCTCGAATCCCGCAGCCACTGTCTGGCCTTCCTCCACGGCTCTGCTGATGACCACGCCGTCGATAGGTGACGTTATTGTGGCATAGCTAAGGTTTCTTTTAACTTTGGTGAAAGATGCTTGCGCCTGGTTGTACGCATTCTTTGCGGTTTCGTATTGATAATACGAGGAATCATATTCAGAATCACTGACCAACTCTTTGTCGTGCAGGGTTTTGGTCCTATTATATTCCTTCTCCCTGTACTCGAATTCCGTCTTGGCTGCGGAGAGTTGTGCCTGTGAGGAGACGAGCTCGGCCTGGAGGTTCACCTTGTCCATTTCAGCGATGACCTGACCTGCCTTGACGATGTCGTTGTAGTCCGCGTAGAGTTTGTCGATGATTCCGGACACCTGGGTGCCGACTTCCACCTTTGTGACAGGTTCAACCGTTCCGGTGGCGGTGACCGAGTTGGAGATGTCGATTCTTTCAGTCTTGGCTGTTTCAAGAGTGACTGTCTGCTTTCCGGTAGGGCGGAAGATCAGCCAGAGTGCCGCAGCGGTGCAAATGATGCCGACCGCGATCCATAAAGTCTTGGTTTTCATATTAATTGATTTTATAATTTCCTTGGTAAATGTCGAGTAGGGCATTGTTCATCAATGCCGTGTATTTTGATTGGAGGAGCTGGACGCGGGCGTTAAGAAGGTTGTTTCGCGCGGTGATCAGCTCCACGGTGTTCTTCATTCCGACGTTGAACTGCTCGGCCGTGAGTTCGTAGCTTTGTTCGGCGTAACGTGCTTGTTCCTTGGCGGAAGTGTACTTGGACTGGGCGGAGACCGCCTCCAGATAGGTGTCTTCAACTTCCTTTAGCAGAGCCTTTTCCGTACTGAGTTGTTCCAACCTGCTGTTGTCGGCCTCGATCTTCGCCTTGTTGACCGCCGTCTTTGCCTTCCTGTCTTGAAATATAGGGATCTGGAGGCTTAGGCCGATGCTCTCGTTGAAGTTCTTCTCCAACTGACTGCCGAATGAACTGTTCGTTCCGGAAACGTTGGTCGTGCCGATTCCGGCTGTCGCTGAGAGGGTAGGGGAATATGCAGATTTGGCCTGTCTGATGCCTAAATCCGCAGCCTGTACGTTCAGACCAGCTTTTTTTATCTCCGGCATTGATTCAAGAGCGTTTGCATAGACTTCCTCCTTGCTTGGAAGCAGTCTCAGGATTCCGGCCTCGTCATCGGTCGGCTCTTCAAGCTCAATCTCGTCGCTGACCCCGAGTTCGAGCAACTGTTTGAGTTGCAGTTTGTAGTTGTCCAAAGTGGCTTTAGCCGAGGTTATCTGATAGAGATCGCTGGCGTACTGGCTTTCCAATTGCGCGACATCTACCTTGCTGAGTTCCCCGGCGTTCTTGAGTTCGACCGCTCTGTCGAGTTCCGCTTTTGATGTCTCCGCCGTGCTCTCGCTCACCTTGACAGCCTCAGCGGCGTAGAGGCACTGCATATAAGCCTTGACGATGGAAATCACGACATCATTTGTGTTCTCTTCCACGGACAACGAATCGACAGAGTTCTGCAGACGGCTCTGCTTCAAAGCCGTGCGAAGACTTCCTCCGCTGTAGAGAGTCACCCCTGCGTTCAATCCGTAGTTCCCGGACCAACTGGTTGCCTTTGATGTGCTATAGACATCCGATCCGACAACCGTGCTGTTCCCGTTTTCCGAGAACGGTCTGTTTGTGATTCCTTGGCTCGTTGATGCATTGAGTGTAGGGAACATAGCCGCTTTGGCCTGATACGTGTCCTCAAGTCCGGCCAGATGCGCGTTCCTGCTTTGCCGGAGGGCTATATTGTTCTCTACGGCGTAGTCGATGCATTCCTGCAACGTCCATTTCTTAGCCTGGGCACCGGCGGTCAGAGAGACGACCGTCAGGGCTGTGATAATGATGATAACGTACTTTTTCATATTCATTGATGATCAAAATCCGGTGGCGAAAGTAGTCGAGCATCGTATTATATTCAACTCAAATCGACGAACACCCTGTTTTCATCGACGAAAATGATTATATTTGTCATTCAGCCTTGACGCATGGAGCAGTTTCGTCAGGTCAAGGCTATGTGATTCGCTGGCGGTGCCGGCCACTGAACGCGAAAACAATAATCAATGTATATGACAATGAAACTTTCAAATCTGATCAGAAAGACCGCCATCGCCGCGGCCTTGACCCTTGCTTCGGCCTCATTCGCCGGCGCGGAGTCCCGTTCCGACTGGAAGGCCCATTGGATCACTCATCCTTGGGTCCAGAGCACGACAAACACCTGGATTTCCTACCGAAAGGAAGTCAATGTGACAAAACGTCCGGACAAACTTATCGCCAGGATCGCGGTGGATTCAAAGTACTGGATGTGGATCAATGGCGAACTCGCTGTCTTCGAGGGTGGGCTCAAGCGTGGACCGTTCCCGAACGGAACCTATTACGACAAGGTTGACATCGCACCTTTCCTCAAGGAGGGCAACAACACGATCGCCATCCTGCTCTGGCACTTCGGAAAGCAGGGGTTCAGCCACAACAGCAGCGGTCAGGCGGCGCTGATCTTCGAGGCCATATCTCCTGAACTGAAGATCCTTTCCGACAAATCCTGGCTCTGCGTTCCTAACCCAGCCTACAGCAGCACGGACGCCCCGCATCCGAACTACCGTCTCCCGGAAAGCAACATCCGCTTCGACGCGAGAAAGGATATGCCGGGCTGGAATATGCCTGGGTTCGATGTCCGCGGCAAGATGCACGGAGCCGACAATGTGGACGAGATGGCCTGGCCTGCGATGGGGCGGATGGCCGAGCGTCCGATCCCGATGTGGAAAGACTATGGACTAAAGGAATATGTCTCTGTACGTCAATCCAATGACACCGTCTATTGCAAGCTGCCTTACAACGCCCAGATAACTCCATACCTCAAGGTCGAGGCGAACGGTGGCGAGATGGTCAGGATAATGACCGACAACTATCGTGGCGGCAGCGAGAACAATGTCCGCGCTGAGTACATTGCCCGCAAAGGTGTTCAGGAATATGAGAACCTCGGCTGGATGAACGGCCACGAGGTTTGGTACATCGTACCCTCGGGAGTGAAAGTCATTGATCTTAAGTACCGTGAGACTGGTTATGACACCGAGTTCTCCGGCTCGTTCGAGTGTGAGGATCCGTTCCTTAATGAACTTTGGAAACGCGCGGCGAGGACGCTTTACATCACAATGCGTGACACCTATATGGATTGTCCTGACCGTGAGCGCGCCCAGTGGTGGGGAGATGAGGTTAACGAACTGGGAGAGGCGTTCTACGCGTTGTCTCCGTCAGGCCAGCTGCTTGCCAGAAAGGGGATCCTTGAGCTTGTGAACTGGCAGGAGGCGAACGGGGTGGTCTATTCTCCGGTGCCGGCCGGCAACCGTGTGATCGAACTCCCGCTCCAGATGCTCGCTTCCGTGGGCTGGTACGGTTTCCACACCCAGTACTGGTTCAGCGGCGACAGCACCTTCGTGGCCGAGGTCTATCCTAAGGTGCAGCGCTATCTGCTTGGAAGCGGTCTTTGGGAATTCAAGGACAATGGTCTTCTGAACGTCCGTCAGGGCGACTGGAACTGGGGCGACTGGGGCGATGACATCGACACCGAAGTCTTGACAAACTGCTGGTATTACCTTGCCCTCAGGTCTCAAAAGGAATTCGCACGCATTCTCGGCAAGCAGAGGGATGCGGAGACTATCGAAGCTTTGATGAAAAGAATCTCCGATGCGTTTGACACACAGTATTGGACCGGTTCCGCCTACCGTGACCCTAACTATAAAAAACAGACAGATGACCGCGCTCAGGCTATGGCCGTTGTCTCCGGTCTTGCCTCACCGGACAAGTATCCGGCTCTGTTCGAGACCCTTAAAAAGGAATATCACGCCAGCCCTTACATGGAGAAATATGTCCTTGAGGCTCTCTTCAAGATGGGGCACGCCGACTTCGCCATCGAAAGGATGAAGTCCCGTTACGCCAAGATGCTAAAGTATGACTATACGACCTTGTTCGAGGGTTGGGGAATCGGCAGCGAAGGCTTTGGTGGCGGCACGATCAACCACGCCTGGAGTGGAGGCCCGCTTACGATCCTGAGCCAGAAACTCTGCGGGATCGAGCCGACGGCTCCAGGCTTCCAGACTTTCGATGTCAAGCCTCAGCTGGGAACTTTGAAGACCGCTTCCGCCGCTCTTGAGACCCATTACGGAATGATCCGCGTCTCAATCAGCCGCAAGTCTGTCAAGTCTCATGTCGCCTCGCTCGCAATTGAGGTTCCGGAAGGCACAACTGCCACTGTCACGGCTTCAAACGGCAAGCCGAAGACGATGACCGCAGGAAAATATTCGTTGAAGATCAAGGTTGACTGATGTCTGCACATCGTGATTTTGGTGCGGCCGTGAGCGATGATGCGGTAGTGACCACGCTGTAACCGGCTCAGGCACTTATCATGCCGACAGCCAGTCCGGTTTCAAGTAGTTGTTGGAGACGTAGTCATCCCTGTCCGTGTGCCAGACATCGCTTGACTCAAAGCACCAGTGCCAGGACTTTTGTCCTGGCACTGGAGATTGAGATTAGTCCCAGCGCTAGCGCCAGGAGTGTGGATATTCTTGACTTTGACATCATTTGTCAACCATGACCATCACCGGCGGGGCGAGAGGGATGAAATTGGCCTTGTCAACGGCGGCGCATTGAGCGGCGGCTCTGGTGACGGCCTCGGCGCTTCTTGCCGGAGCGTCGAACGCCACGAATGCCTCGTAGTCGTAAGTCCATGCGTCACCCTCGGAGAACTTCATGATTTTCTTGTAGATAGCCTCTCTGGACGGGGCGTTGAAACCTCCCGTGTTGTAGCGCATGATGCTGTTATCAGTCGGTCTATAGACTCCGTAAGGGTAGGTATAGCCACCTTCATAGACGCCAACCTTACCTGAATATCTTGAGTCGGAGATGAATTTTGACCAGAGGATGGTGTTCGGATCGGATGTCAGGTCCACATTCTCGTAAAATCCGTAGGCGAAACCTTTCCATTTCTTCAGTTCTGAGACCTTGTCATCAGGAATTCTGCCCATGGAGTCATAGAAGTATTCATCCGCCAGTTTTCCGAATCCGTGGCCGCAGCCTTCGTGTCTGAGTGTCTGGGCGTACTCGTTTTCGTTGCGGCAGAGAGGAACGTAGCAGACAGCCTGATTGTTACTGTACATATGACAGGTTCCGGCGTATTTTGCTTTGTTGATGATCACGAATATGATTGTTTTTGTCAGATCCACGGACGGGATCGATGCCTTGACGAAACTGTTGACAAGATTGTTGTCTCCTCCTACGTACGTTCCCTGTTCAAACTGCGCCGAGAACTTGGTGTCACCACCTTCTTGTGCAATGATTCCGTTCTTCGAGACTGAACCGATCCGGTAGATGTTGAACCTGTCCTTCGTGCTCCTGAACGGCTCCTCGGTGAAGAAAGCCTCCTTGCCAAGCTTGACGTACTTGTTGAAAAGATCCTGATCCTTGTCCGCGAACGCGTCTCCGACAAACACCACGTCGATTCCCTTGCCGACAGTCGCCGAATGAATCTTGGTCACCTGTCCGTCCTGACTGTAGTCAGATGATGTGTAGGTTTGGATTCCCTGCTTGACCGTCACCGTCAGAAATGAGTTGTTGACATTCTTGAATATGATTTCGCCGCTTCTTGAGGAAGAAGTTGTGTTCGCGCTGACCGTGAATGTGTACACGCCTGAGTTATCGGACTTTTTGCTGATCCATTCTGGCTGCGAGTCAATCGAATAGCTTATGTTCGCCGTCACTGTCATCGTGATGTCCTGCTCGTAGCCGTCAATATCGAACAGAGTCGGGGTGACTGTGAACACCTCGTCCTCACCGGGTTCGGTGCCTTTCACTACAATTTTTGTGGTTAATGGAATCTCTTTTTCAAAGAGTGCATCAATCTGCCCATCAAAGACGTACAGTGTCTCAAGTGGATTGCCTGAACAATAGAAATCAAACAGACTTGTCAACTCGGAAATGTCCATCTCTTTGATAAGGTTGTTATTTGCTTTCAATGTTTTGATTTCCGGACAGCAATTCACCGTAAGAGATGTGAGATTGTTGTCATTTACGTTCAAACTCTTCAGTTTTTTGTTATTACTGAGTTCAAGCTCGGAAATCTTGTTTTTATTACAGATTAAATGTTTTAGTTCAGGATTGTTTCCGAGGTCAATCTTGACTATGCTGTTGCCGCTAATATTCAATGTAGTCAGCTTCTGATTATTTGTGACATCAATTGAAGTCAATTTGTTGTCGGAACATGTAATCCTTTCGAGTTCAAGGTTCTTGCTTACATCAATTGATTTGATCTGGTTATTGGTCAGATCGATATAATCAAGTTCTGGGTTGTTGCTTACATCAATTGATTTGATCTGGTTATTGGTCAGATCGATATATTCAAGTTCTGGGTTGTTGCTGACATCAATGGAGGAGAGTCTGTTGTTATAGGCCTCGAACTCTATTAATTCTGTGTTCTTGCTGACATCAAGGCTGTTCAGGTTATTGCCTGCACAGCGTAATTGCTCGATTTTAGGGTTGTTTGTCACATCCAGGGATGTAAGCTGGTTGAAACCGCAGTAAAGTATTGTCAAGTTCACGTTTTTTGACACATCCAGGGTTTTCAGTTTTCCCTCCGGGTCTTCCTCTGGTTCAAAAAAACTCCACGGTCCTTCGCATCTTAGTTCTGTAAGATTGGCCATGTGCTCGATACCTGCCAGTGATTCGATGTCCTTGGTGCCGACTATTATTTTCGTGATGGCAAGCGCTTCCTCCTTGCTGATTTCACCGTCACCGTCAGTGTCGAAGTTGGCGACCAGATAAGCCTTGAAGTTAGCGTCCTCGAAGATGATGTTCTCCTTACTGTCAATCTTGCATTCGAAGGCCTCGATAGGGTAGAGTACCGAACGGTCAAGGGTTATGTCAGATTTGAGAGTCTTGACAACGTCTCCTTTGTCTGTGGCGATTGTGAGCGTGAAGCCGCCGGGATATATCTGCGCCGGAACCACAAAATGGAAATCGGTCGGCTGAGCGGACAGTTTCACGTCCGGACAATCAAGTTTTACGGATGGCTTGGAGTTGTCGTCCATCTCCAGTTGTGTCGAATTGACATTGATGACAGCCTTGCCAGAGGCTTTGACACCGGCATTGTTCGGGGTGAAAGTGATTGACTTGACTGTCGCGTCTCCAAACATAGGAACCTTCAGAACCGAGCACAGGTTTCTGAACGAAAATGTCTCGTCGCCGTAGATTCCGAGCATAGGATAGGCGCCGAGCGGGATGTTTCCGCTGACATATTCCTGAACTTCAGGCAGTCCTACTTCGATAGTCGCCCCAGTCCTGCTGATCCCGATTGACAAAGGATAGACGGCCACAAGATCTTCCGAGTTTCCATACCCCTCGAATACGCCTTTGTTGGTGTTCTCTCCGGATTTGAGGATGTAGCGACATGCTAAATCTCCGGAAAAGACCATTATCTGATCTCCGGGTGACCAGACCGTCCTGTAAACTCCGTTCGCATCCGGACCGTTCAATGATGTTCTTGTGTCTGGCTGCTGCACTATCACCGCGTTGATGGTGCGTGCCTCGGAGCCGCGCTCTTCTGTCTCATTGCAGGCTACAGAAACCGCCATCGATGACAGAACCAGGATATTCGTGAATATATTCAATAACTTCATTTTTCGGCTATGTTTAATTGGTTATTCCAAAGTGATCTTTCCGCCGGTGGTCGTGTCGTCGTTGCCGCCTGTGGTTGAACCGTCTATTATCTTGACTCCGTCAGGAATCTCCTTTTTTCTCAGACCATCCAGCTGACCTTTGAATATGTATAGTGTGGACAGCGGGTTATCATCGCAATACAGGTTCTTGAGATTCGTCAGCTTGGAAATGTCCAGAGTCTCAATTTTATTATCAGAGCAATTCAGGTCATTCAATGCAGTGTTATTGGAGACATCCAATGATTTGATTTGATTGCCGGAGCAGTCAAATGTCCTTAAACCAGTGTTTGCGTAGATGTCTAAGGACTTTAGATAGTTGCCACCACAGTATAACTTGTACAAACTGGTGATCGGAGGTATTGTCAATTCATCAAGACCGTTCCATTCGCAATCGAGGACCCTTAGTTCTGTGCATCGTCCGATATCAAGCGTTTCAAGGTAGTTTGATCCACAATTCAATTCTTTAATCTTGTTGCATTTGGAAACATCCAGCATGGTCATCTGGTTGGTATATGCAACCAATTCCTCAAGTTCAGTGTTGTGGGACAAATCCAATGTGTTCAGCTTGTTTACCCCACAATTAAGATAAACAAGAGACGTGTTGCGGGACAGATCGAGCTCTGACAATGTGTTCCATTCGCAATCCAAGGAGTCGAGCCGTTCGTTCCGTGTCACGTCCAGAGATGTAAGTTTGTTGTATCTAACACTGAGAACGGCCAGTGATTTGCTTCGCGGCAGAATTATTGTTTCCAGTTTATTGCTGTCACCGTTAATTCTGATCAGCGAGACGTTATTCCCCGCGTCAATGGTGGTAAGATTGTTATTCTCAAAAGACAATTCCGTGAGTTCAGTGTTGTTGCTGATGTCAATTCTGGTCAGGACATTGCACCCGACATCCAAGGACGTTAATTTCTTATTGTGAGTGACATCAATAGACGTGAGCAACCCGCTGGCATCTCCATTGTTGAATGTGCCACGGCATATGAGGGTCTCAAGATTGGTCATATATTCAATTCCAGAGACGGATGCGATGTCCTCGGTGCTGACATTGATGTCTTTGATCCCCAATGCCTCCATCTGACTGATCTCACCGTCTCTGTCTGTGTCGAAGTTGGCGACCAGGTAGGCTTTGAAGTTCGCGTCCTCAAAGATGATCTTGTCCTTGCCCTGTGTAACCTTGATTGAGGCTGTGCACTTTCCGTCCGTGGTCTTGATCGTGATGGTCGCGGTGCGCTGCTTGCTCTCCGTGTTCTCCTCGACCTTGATTTTGACAGAATTCTTACCGGCGGCTCCCGATGAAGGTGAAATGGTGATCCAGTCCGCTGACGTTGTCGCCGACCAAGCCACGTTGGTGCTGAAACTCAGTGTGATTGACTGCTCCGCGCTTTCGACAGAAATACCGGAGGTGACGATGTCCTCGGTAAACTTGATTTCAGGCGTGATCTCCGGTTCGTTCTCTGTTCCGGTCCCGCCACAGCCAGCGATAAGTGTGGCGATGGCGACAGCCTGGAGGAAAGTGAGTAATTTTCTCATCATGGTCTTGAATGCTAATTTATTGATTGCTATTGATCATCAGGCTAAACGGAATGACCGTGATTATTTCGGGTTCATTGGTGGATTGCTCATAACACGCATATTTGCAAAAATAGTTATATTTTTCAATTTTTCAACTGATTTTGAATCATCGCGTGAATATTCAAAGATAGTTTGTATCTTTATCACCGAAAAAAAACAACACATTATTTATATTTAATATGAATTTCAAAGCTATTTTGGTATCATTTGTGGTTATTACCGCAACTCTTCTTCCATCCGCGGCCAAGGATGCGACCTATAAAGTCACATCCCCGGACGGACACCTCACAGCCACGGTCTCCATCGGAAAGACAGTTTCTTACTCGGTGGCGAGGGATGCCGTCAGCCTCATCGAACCGTCAGAGATTTCCATGACCCTGTCCGGCGGCATCGTGTTCGGAGAGAATGACAAGGTCCGCAAAGTGAGGAAGGCAAGTGTGGACCAGACTCTTCCTGCCATTGCCTACAAGAAGGCTGTGGTCCGCGACAATTACAATGAGATCTCCATCATATTCAAAGAGTTCACGCTGACGTTCCGCGCCTATGACGAAGGTGTGGCCTACCGTTTCACAAGTTCTTTGAAGAATGATTCAAAGGTTTTGGCGGAGAAGGCGCAGTTCAATTTCGCCAAGGATTGGGATGCGTACGTCCCTTATGTGAAACAGCACACCGAAACCCTTGAGAACCAGTATTGGAACTCCTTTGAGAACACTTATTCCATCCATGCCCTGTCGCAGTGGAACAAGGAGAGGCTTGCGTTTCTTCCGATCGCGGTGTCTGCGGAAGGTGGAATGAAGGTTCTGATCACTGAGTCCGATCTGGTTGACTATCCTGGAATGTACCTTTACAACGAAGGTGACGCGACAACTCTTTCAGGACGTTTCGCTCCGTACCCAAAGACTGTCGAGCAGGGCGGACATAATATGCTTCAGGGCATTGTCAAGGAGCGTGAGGAATATCTTGCCGCCTGCACAGCTGCTGAATCCTTCCCTTGGAGGATTATAATGGTGTCAACGAATGATGCCGATCTGGCTGTTAATGATATGGTCTGGAAGCTTGGCAAGCCGGCCGATCCATCGCAGGATTTCAGCTGGGTGAAGCCTGGAAAAGTCGCTTGGGACTGGTGGAACGCTTGGAACCTCTACGGAGTGGACTTCCGCGCCGGCATCAACAACGACACCTACAAGTACTACATCGACTTCGCTCAGAAGAACGGCATCGAATATGTCATTCTCGATGAAGGCTGGGCTGTCAACAAGAAAGCCGATCTGATGCAGATCATCCCTGAGATCGATCTCCCGATGCTTTGTGAATATGCCAAAGCACACAACGTAGGCCTCATCCTTTGGGCCGGCTACTATGCTTTCGACAGGGATATGGAGAACGTCTGCAAGCATTACTCCGAGATGGGAATCAAGGGCTTCAAGGTAGATTTTATGGATCGTGACGACCAATATATGGTTGATTTCTTCAGGCGCGCCGCCGCCACCGCCGCCAAGTACGGACTCTTGGTTGATTTCCACGGGGCATTCAAGCCGGTCGGACTCAACCGCACCTATCCAAATGTCATCAATTATGAAGGAGTTTTCGGTTTGGAACAGATGAAGTGGAGCAAGTCCGACGTGGATCAGGTGACCTACGATGTCACCGTACCTTTCATCAGAATGGCCGCCGGCCCGATGGACTACACTCAGGGTGCGATGCGCAACGCCATTCAGAAGAACTATCATCCTGTGAATTCCGAGGCGATGAGCCAGGGTACCCGCTGTCACCAGCTCGCTGAATATGTCGTCTTCGACTCTCCTTTGAATATGCTGTGTGACTCTCCGTCCAACTATATGGCCGAGCCGGAGTGCACGAAGTACATCGCGGACTGTCCGACAGTCTGGGATGAGAGTGTGGCCGTGAACGGAGTCCTCGGACGTTTCATCACCCTTGCCCGCCGCAGCGGCGATGTCTGGTACGTCGGTTCTCTCAACGATTGGAAAGCCCGTGACCTCACCTTGGATCTCGGTTTCCTCGGAGAAGGCGACTGGACAATGGAGATATTCCGCGACGGCATCAACGCCGACCGCGCCGCCCGCGACTACAAGCGTGAACTCGTTTCGGTTCCCGCTGACCGCAAAGTCAAGATCCACATGGCTCCAGGCGGCGGATGGACAGCCCGTATAACAAAGAAGTAGAGATATTCACAATCCTTATTTGGGATAAAACTTCAGGCGTCCGCTCTGGTTACAGGGCGGGCGTTATTTTTACATATTCACGCTTCTGAAGATCTTTTTTACTTTCCCAAAGCGTAATAGTCCATGAATTACGCTCTTCGGAATCGTTAATATTGTTATCTTCGTGTTTTCTTAGGTAAGAGCGTCTTAGAGAAATGTCTGACACGATGACACGGGAGCAGCGGCATTACTGCATGTCGCGGATCAGGGGAAAGGACACACGGCCGGAGATGGTCGTGCGGAGGTGGCTGCACTCGGAAGGGTTCAGATATTCGTTGCATTCCAGAAGGCTGCCGGGATGTCCGGACATCGTGCTGAGGAGGTACCATACTGTGATATTCATAAACGGGTGTTTCTGGCACGGGCATCCAGGATGCGACAAGTTCAGGATGCCTCGGTCGAATGTGGAGTTCTGGCAGGAGAAGATCCGGCGGAACAAGGAGAGGGACGCGCAGGAAGTGGCGGCTCTTGAGGCGTTGGGATGGAATGTGATTGTGGTTTGGGAGTGTGAGCTGTCCAGGCGGGCCAGAGATTTGACACTGCGAAATTTGGTGGATGCGGTGAGACGGAATATCGAGCCGGAGTCAATTCATCCTATTCCATTGTCTGTGCGGAAACTATCCTTGAAGGAATAGGTTGCAAACGGGAATATTATTGCGTATATTCACTGAAATATTCAATGAATATGAAGTCTTTAAAGATGCCGCGTCAGTTGACGCTCTGTATTTTCATCTTTTCGTCGGTCGGGAATCTCGCCGGCAAATTCGTTGGCGGACATATTCTTGCGATGTGCACCAAGCCTTTGATCGTGCCGTCGCTGGCGTTGTTTTGTTGGCTGCTTTTGAAGGAGAATGATGTCCGTGGGCGCAAGGTCGCCACTTTAATGCTGGCTATGGCGTTCGGTGCGCTTGGGGATGTCTTGCTTATGTTCAGCGATCAGGGCTTTTTTCTTGCGGGGCTGTTCGCGTTTCTCATAGGACACCTGTTCTATTTATGCACAATTCCATATCCTGACAAGAATGGACATAAAAGAATATTCAGCTTTGTCATTCTTGCGCTGTTGATCACCATTATGAGCATAGCCTCTCAATTATTTGCTGTGAAAGGCTTTATGGGAATGTGCGTCACGGCTTATGCCTGCGTTTTCGCTTTTGTCATCCACGCCGGAATAATGGCCGCGATTGAAACTAAAAGCCGTCTTTACGTTGTGACCGTCATCGGTTATGTCCTTTTTGTCATATCTGACACGATTCTGGCGACAGGTGTCTTTACTGATCTAAAAGTTCCGATGCGTGGTTTCTGGGTGATGCTGACGTATATTCTCGCCCAGTTCCTCATCGCCGTTTCGCTGACCAAGGAGGAAATCCTGAAACATCTTATGATAAATCCGTCCACAAATTGATATTTATTCCGAAATTTATTAATTTTGCATCGCAAAACACGGAGGATTGTCCGAGTGGTTTATGGTGCTTGTCTCGAAAACAAGTCGGCTGAAAGGCCCCACAGGTTCGAATCCTGTATCCTCCGCTTTCACTGATTAATAATAAGTTATGTCTATCAAGAAATTGTCCGATGCCGCCGCGATGATGGTTGTCGCGGCTATGGTTGGTTGCTCACCGAACGACACGACTGTTAATATCGCCTTGAACAAGGCTGCATACGCTTCGTCTTCTTATGATTATAACCTTACGGCACAGCTGGTCACGGATGGGGGTGTGGCGGCTTCAGAGCCGGCTTGGCTGAAAGTCTGCACGGCTGAGGGGGAACTGCCACGGCGCGAGAAGGAATGGACGCTGGACGCGGGACCATATTCAAGCAACAGGTTGGAAGGTGCGTCTGATTTCATTGAATATGAATGGAGTGCCCAGAAGTTTTCAGCTGCCTGCGTGCGTGTCCGGGGATATGTGGTTTATGAGGAACCTGCGAAAGGGTGGTCGATTTCTTGTCTTGCTGGGGACTCGAAGGTCGGAATGAGACAGGTCGGATTCATCGGAAATTCCGGACTGCCGGGAAACAAGCGTTATCCGGAGGTCATCACTGACCCGAACAAGCAGACTGAGACGATCACATGCCCTGTCCGTGAGTTGGATTTGGAAATACCTTTGAATGACGCTGTTGATTTCAATCATTTCAAGATTGAGTTCAATATGGAAGGGGCTCTTTTTTGGGTGGTATATGCTGTGGATTTCTCAACGGAACCATCATTCGGGAAGAGTTCTGACACCGGGCCTTATGATTCAAAAGAGTCCCGTGGTTTCAATGTTCTGCCATCCGAAGTCTACTCAAGCGCGTGGATGAGTGCTGACGACAAACCGCAGTGGGTCTATGTTGATCTTGGTTCTAAAAAGAGATTCAATGAATTACGCCTTCATTGGATCCATAAGGCTAAAAATGGTAGTTTTGAGATCTCGGACGACGCGGAGAACTGGAAAAAGGTCGCAGATCTTCCACAGACAGATTCGCTGACATATTCATTCAAAGCGGTAGGTAACGCCCGTTATGTCCGTCTTTCGATGGAAGGCGCTGATGAGAGCGGCCATTTCGCATTGGGCGAGATGGAAGTCTTTGGACCTCAGGCGAAAGAAGATACCAAACCTGAATGGCGACTTCAACGTGCTTCCGCTGTCGCCGGGAGCGGAGAGGCTGTCTCCACCAATGAATATGACGATTCGTCCTGGCTGCCTGCTGTCGTGCCGGGAACAGTTCTTTACAGCTATATAGCCGCCGGGGCAGTTCCGGATCCGGGAATCGCTGACAATAACCTTCAGATTTCGGAGTCGTATTTCAATTCTGATTTCTGGTACAGATGGACACCAAGTTCTGTCGCTGGGCTTGTCGAAGCGACAAAGCGTCAGGAAGGCGAGCGGCTTTTCCTATCCTTTGACGGAATCAATTGGAAAGCCGAAGTTTATCTAAACGGGAGTTATGTCGGAAACATTGCGGGAGCGTTCAAGCGCGCAAGTTTCGACATCACGGATCTGATTCAAAACGAGAACAATGTCATAGCCGTGCACATCATAAAGCCAGCCCACTTTGCCGCTGTCAAGGAAAAGAACGCAGAGAGTCCTGACTTCAATGGAGGTCAGCTTGGTGCTGATAACCCGACGTTCCACGCCACGGTAGGCTGGGATTGGATGCCGACAGTCAGAGGCCGTGATATGGGAATCTGGAACGATGTCCGGATAGAAAAAGTTGAGGCTGTAAGATTAAGCGATCCGCTTGTCCAAAGCAAAGTGACAGACGGCCTTGCCTCGATGACATTCTCTGTGAAAGTCGAGGACATCTCTTCCAAGGACATCAGCGGAATCTTGCGCGGTTCTGTCGGAAATATTGAATTCGCGAAGCCTGTCTCATTGAAGGCAGGGGAGAGCGGCGCGGTCATATTCACACCGGAGGAATATTCACAACTGAAAGATCAGAAGATCGACCTTTGGTGGCCGAATGGCTATGGTGAGCCGACGCTTCACGAAGCCTCGTTCTCCTTCATACCTGACGGTGCGGCCGAGGCTATGACCTCAATCAAATGGCAGGCGGGCATCAGGGAATTCACATACAGCGATGTGATGAGCGACCTGAAAATGTTCATCAACGGCCGCCGCTTCTTCCCGAAAGGCGGCAACTGGGGCTTCAGTGAATATAATCTCCGCTACCGTGCTGAGGAATATGACACCGCGGCGCGTATGCACATGGATATGAACCTGAATATGATCCGTAACTGGGTTGGCCAGACAGGCGACGAGGAGTTCTACGATGCCTGCGACAAGTATGGAATCGTGGTTTGGCAGGACTTCTGGCTTGCGAATCCGGCTGACGGTCCTGATCCGGATGACAATGAGATGTTCCTTGACAATGCCAGGGATTATGTCAGTCTTATCCGCAAGCATCCAAGCATCGGACTATACTGCGGACGTAACGAGGGCTATCCTCCGGCTGTTTTGAACGCTGGCCTGATTGAGACCGTCAACACCCTGCATTCCGACATCGTCTATATTCCAAGTTCGGCTGATGATGGAGTAAGCGGCCACGGCCCGTACCGTGCGGTCGAGCCTTCGTTCTACTTCGAGAACCCGACCTCCAAGTTTCACAGCGAGAGGGGAATGCCTGCGATTATGGAATATGAGAGCCTGTCTCGGATGCTTACTTCAGACCATCTTTGGCCAACGAACGATGTCTGGGGACAGCACGATTTCACCCGCACCGGCGCTCAGGGTGACACCGCATTTGTCGGAATGGTCAGAAGGCGTTTCGGTGAGCAGGCTATGGAATCCGCCGAGACTTTCGCGAAATATGCCCAGTGGGTCAACTATGACGGCTACCGTGCGATGTACGAGGCCAACAATGTTGGACACAAGGGACTTCTGATCTGGATGTCTCACAGCGCCTGGCCAAGCCTTGCCTGGCAGACCTACGACTATTGGTTCCGTCCTACAGCCGCCTGTGCCGCCGTGAAGAAAGCTTGTGAGCCTCTGCACATTCAGATGAATCCGGCCACATGTCAGATTGAGGTTGTCAACGCCAGCTGTGGTGATCAGAAAAACCTTACCGCCAGCGTTTCCGTAGTCAATCCGAATGGTGAGGAAGTATATTCAAAAACAGCTCAAGTAAGTTCCGCGGAAGACACGACGACTCAGGTTATTGATATCGCTGACGTACCGGACGGCCTCTGCATCGTGACCCTCAAACTGACCTCCGCTGACGGGAAAGTCCTTTCGCAGAACCAATATTTCCGTAATTTCCGCTCAGGCAAAGACACCGGCAACTATCAATCTCTTGTAGGAACCAAGTGGCTGGACGACACCCTGCTCAGTTTTGATTGACAACCGGTATGAAAAAATAAAATCCCGATTTTTGGTAACGTGCAAAAATCGGGATTTTCGTTTTTTTTCATACCGCTTTGAGCGGAAAATGTTGCTTCACGCAACCGAACTATTTAGATTTGCATAGTCCGCTTGGTGGCCTGATGCGAAGTTGTCAATGTAACTTCAGTCTCCAACCTTGACGTCAGCCATAACAAAGTAGTGGTCGCTCGGCAGGATGCCATTGACCCCTTCTGTGATCATGCGGCAGTGAACCGGCTTGACCTTGCCGTGCAGGTAGATGAAATCGATGCGGGTGTTCTTCTTGGTGTACTTCTCGCCTTTGAACCCGTGAAAGGAGAAACGGTCCGGGAATCCCATCCATTCGTAGGCGTCTTTCCATCCTGCCACGTGCAGCGTCTGGGCCGCGCCGTCAGAGATGCTTGAATTGAAATCTCCACAGATGATCTGCGGAAAATCATCAGCATATTGCCCGGCTTCCTCGGCAAGCATCCTGGCCTGTTCCCGTCTTGCATTGTCTGACTTGTGGTCAAGGTGGGTGTCGATTATACGGAACTCCTCACCGGTTTTCTTGTCACGGAGTCTTAGGTAGTTACAATGCCTTGCACGAGTTGTTCCCCATGAGACAGTACCTCCGATGAGAGGTTCTTCAGACAGCCAGTAACAACCTGCGCCGAGCATCTCGTACTTGGATGTCAAGAAGAAGATCACATTCTTTCCAATGAAATGGTAGCCCTCCGTAAACGGGTCCATTTCAGGACCGGCGAATCCGAACGAGGTGTAGCCTTTCAACTCTTTCTTCATGTACTCATTAGAGTCATAGATGACCTCCTGCAAGCAGATGATGTCGGGTTTCTGGGCCAATATGACGTCCCGGCAGACCTCACGTCTTTCTTCCCAGGTGCAGCCCGGCTTCTTGGCGTCTTCCGGCAGTCCGGTTATGCGGATGTTGCATGTCATTATCCTGTGCGTGCCTTTTTCCTGAGGGTCACGGCTGAGACCTTTCCCGGCGGCCATTGCCGGAGTGATGCTCACGGCAGCGAGAAACGCAATCAGGATTACGGTCTTGTTTTTCAATATATTCATAAGAGAACGAATGTTGGTTGAACGGTCATATTCATTAGTCCCTGAGGTAGGCTCCGGTTTCTTTGAGCTCCTTGCGCACTTCGGCCACATTGACCTTGGCGACAGGCACGCCTTCCGACAAGGCGATCCTTGCAGCCCTTCCGGCAGCCTCACCCATTGCCATGCACGTGGACATCACTCTGGCCGAGGCCATCGCCTCGTGAGTCATGGAGGCGCACCGTCCGGCTACGAGCAGGTTTCCGACCTTTTCCGGAACCAGCATGCGGTATGGCAGATCGTAGCAGTCTGGGCACCACATCATCGTGCAGTCATCTCCGTGGCTGTGATGAATGTCCACAGGATAACTTCCAACTCCTATCGCGTCCTCGAACTTGTGGCAGTTCAGGATGTCGTCCGCAGTCAGGACATATTCTCCCTTGATGACACGGCTTTCGCGGATACCCATGAACGGAGCCACCCTGTCTCTCCACGCGTTCTCGAATCCTGGTATGAAATCCCTGAGGTATCTTTCCACCTCATCATTCTGGAAGCGGGCCTTGATTTCCCCTTCGGTGTAGCTTTCTGGATTGGTTGAGTCCACGCCGCAGACTCTGGACATATTCACCCAGATCTCATCATCGGCAAGACCTGTGATGAGGATTGTCCTTGCCACCGGGATCTCATAGCCCTTCTCTCTGGCCTCGTTGATCTTCTTCCTGAAACCGACCACAATGAACGGACCGTCCTTGAACTGCTCGGTCGGCATCACATCCATGTCGAATTCCTCCGAATGGTTCACGATCGCGTCCCTGAGCTCAGGCATATTGACCCCTCTCATGGAGAACATCAATGTCGGCGGCTGCATGCCTCCGTCAGCGTCGCCCTTGTGGCATTCCACTCCGGCCTTGAACGCGACATCAGCGTCTCCGGTGCAGTCAATGACTGTTTTCGCCATGATCACCTCACGGCCTTCCTTGCTTTCTATGAAGACACCCTTGACATCATCTCCCTCCTTGATTACTCCAGAGCAGAACACGTACATCAGGATTTTCACCCCGACTTCCTCCAGCATGGCCAAAGCCTCGTCCTTTACGGCTTCCGGGTCGATGATCGTGAGGCTGACGTGGTTCTTGCACGGTTTGTGTTCAGAAGCCTTGCCCTTGGCTCTGAGTCTGCTGATGAGCATCTGAGGCAGGCCTTCGATGACTTGATTGCCTTTCCGGCCGAGAAATCCGAGGATCGGCAGACCGAGGGTCAGGTTGCCTCCGACATAGCCACGGCTTTCGATGAGCATCACTTTAAGACCTTTGCCGGCAGCGGCGCGTGCGGCCATGATGCCCGAAGGTCCACCTCCGACAACGAGAATGTCCACATTGTCCCTTATCGGAATCTCCCTCGCCGGCTCGGTGTAAGTTCTTTTTGTTTCCATTGTTATTTGATTTTAAACATTCTTCACGTACAGTCCCGGACGTTCAGGCCGCACCATCTTCCACAGTACAACAGAGGCAATGAGGTGAAGCACACCCATCACGGCGAACAGAATATTTCCCATAGACGAGAGCAACGAGCCCACGAAGACATTGAATATGGCTCCTCCGACGGCTCCGGCTCCAGCGGTGATGCCGACCACGCTTGCCACGTTTCTTACAGGGAACGCCTCCGCGACCACCACGCAGATGGTGTAGAGCCAGCTTGAGCACATCACGGCGATCACACTGAATATTCCAACGACCATCCAAGCCCGTGCCCCGAACGCTATGGACTCGCATCCGCTCACGAGCGGTGTAAGCGCGCATATCGGTGCAACAAAGGATATTCCTATCATCATTATTTTTCTTGCCTTGAGAGCTGGAATCCCTTTCTTGACGAGATGGTCGGAGAATATGGATGATAATATTCCTCCGATCGCGCTGAAGAAGAACGGTACACCACCCATGTACTGGATCATGTCCAAAGTGGCCTGCTGGCTAAGCCCTTGGGCTTCACCCATGCTCCTCAGATAACCCGGCAGCCAGAAACAGCAGAAATACCATACCGGGTCGCTTATAAGCCTTATCAGTAGGATCCCCCAAAGTGAGCGGGTTTTCCATAGGCCTGTCCATGTGAACGCCGATGACCCCTCAATGGATTTTTGTGAGCTGTCGGTGTCCTCTTCCGCATCCATTGTCCTTGCGAGAACATCCTTGTCAGGATTACGATATACAAACGCCCAGACAACGGCGATGACAAGTCCGATTCCTCCGGCAAGGATGAACACCTCATGCCATGGCAGTATCCTCGCCATCCAAGCGATCACAAGAGGCGCAATGACTGTTCCCAAGGCTCCACCTGCTGTACACAGGCTGTTGGCGGTCGCTCTGTGACGTTTCTCGAACCATACTGTAACCGCGACGATCTGACCGGCTATGATGGTCGGTTCGGCAAGTCCGAGGATGCCTCTGAATGTGGCGAAAAGCACAGCGTTTGTGGACAGACCGCCTCCGATGCATGCCAAGGACCACACGACTATTCCGACAGAAATCACCGGCTTGGGACCGAATTTATCCACGAGGATTCCAGAGATAGGATACATTATCGCGTAGCAGATCAGGAACACGTTCACTATCCATGCGTACTGAATATCTCCGATGCCGAAATATTCCAGAATTTCCGGTTTCAATATTGACAACAGCTGGCGGTCAAGGTAGTTGCAGATGATCGCTACGAAGAGAGTGGCGACAATGAATATTCGCCGTTTCCCGGAAGAATGATTCTCCATTTATTTTAATTTGCTTAGTTCCAAGTATTTTTTGTAGCGGCTCTCCAAAAGATCATGTCTTTCAGGAGATGGGGAATAGGTGTGCGCCGATGGTGGGCACAATGCTTTTTGGGCAGTCGGAACATCCGGGTACAAACCTGCGACAACAGAGGCGTTGACCGCCGCTCCCAGAGCACAGGACTGCTTGCAGTCAAGCACTTCGATCTTTTTCATGTTGGCATCGGCCATGAGTTGCATGATGAAAGGGGACTTGAACGCGATGCCGCCAATCGCGACAAGACGTTCGATGAATACTCCGTTGTTGATCAGATGGTCAATAGCGGCTTTCGCGCCGAACGCCGCTGATTCGGCAAGTGCGTAATAGATTTCCGCGGGGGATGTCCCTAACGTCAATCCGGTGATGGTGCAGGTCAGTGAACTGTCAGGGGCAGGAGAACGCCTTCCATTGAGATAACCTGTGGAGATGGGACTGGATGCGCTGATTCTCAATTTTCCGGCTTCTTCTGAAAGTTTCTGAAGAATATTGTCCTTGTGGTTCGTATGGTTGCATTCCAACGCCCATCCGAGGATTCGCTTCAGCCATGCGAATATATCCCCGAACGCGGACATCCCGACTTCATACCCAGTCATTTCCGGAAGGATTGATCCGTCCACTTGCCCGAATATCCCCTCGATGACATGAGGATTCTTTGGCGTGATAGCCATGAAGCAGGCTGAAGTGCCGAGATTCATGGCCATTGTCCCTAATGTTATTCCTGCCCCTACGGCACCGGAGTGAGAATCAATATTCCCTATACCTATAAGTACATCACGGGAAAGTCCAAGTTTGTCCGCCCACTCCGCTGTTATCCTGCCGGCCTCCTTGTCGCAGCCATATACCTTGTCTGGCATATTCCTAAGAATAGGCACAAGCTTGCCGTCAATACCATTGAAGAATTCTTCAGGGGGATATCCGCCCCATTCTTCCGCCCACATCCTCTTCGCTCCGGCGGCACACAATCCCACTCTCATCTTTGTGATGTCATCCACACCTGTCAGAACCGCGGGAATCCAGTCGCACAGTTCAATGGCTGTAGATGCTTCATTCTGAAGCTCAGGTGAATGACGGAGCACTCTGAGGACTTTCGCCCAGAAACATTCCGCTGAATAATGTCCTCCCGAATGGCGGCTGTATCCCTTGCCGGATAACCTGTCGGCATTATTGATCTCCGCTGCCTCGTGTTCCGCCGTGTGGTCTTTCCAAAGGACGAACATCGCGTCTGGATTCTCTTTATACTTTTCTGACAGAGAGAGAGGTTTGCAGTGTCTGTCCACAAGACATGGGGTGCTGCCTGTGGTGTCCACGGAAATGCAGCGTACAGCTTCAGGGGCCGGACAATGCGAAACGACATCGGTCAGCACTTTTTCAAGGCCTTCGAGATAGTCGAGAGGGCTTTGGCGGAACATCGCCTTTGTCTTGTCCGTATAAAGTCCCTTGGCCCATCTTGAGTAGTGGGACTCAGCTGAGTGGATATATTCCCCAGTGAGGGCATTGACAAGCAATGCCCTCACCGAGTCTGAGCCGAAATCGACCCCTATTGTGTAAGAAATCTGTCTGTTCATTGCCGTATTGATACGGGAGGAGCCTTTAAGATTAAAGTGTGGTCAAGTGGAAGTTGCGCCAGAGAACCTTGATGTTGTTGCCGTCGTGGATCTGGAGCATGATGCGGCCGGACTTGGAACCGATCAACTCATCGTTTATGTCAACCATAGGCTCGCCGTTCAGCCAAGTCTTGACGTTGTCACCTTCGACACGCAGACGAAGAGTGTTCCATTCGCCTTCCTTAAGAATATCCTCTTTCTCGTCCGGAATCTGAACCAACCAGCCACGGCCGTATGACTCGTAGATTCCGGCTGTGTCCTGTCCCTTAGGAGCGACCTCGCACTGCCATCCGTTCACGATGTTATTTTGGTAGCCACCCTCCACAAATGAATGGAAGAACAGACCGGAATTGCCGTTCGAGCACTGCTTGAACTCGACTGTCAGATCAAAATCCTTGTAATATTCACGGGTTCCGAGATAGCCGTAGCGGAGATCCTCTCCGTTCTCAGTCACGAGATTGCCTTCCTCGTCAACACCTGTGCGCATGCTTCCGAACAACTCCCATCCGTGAAGATCCTTTCCGTTGAAGAGTTCGACCTCCTGACCGGCCTTGTGAGGCAGTTCCTTGATCTTGATATTCCTGAATGAAGCGGGATCGCCGTGGTCCTGGAGGCAGATCACACCCTCGTGGGCGAGACCATATTCGGTTGCGTTACCCCATTTGCCGCTGGCCTTCTTCTCGAACCAGTCGTCTGTCCAGGCCTCGAACTCAAGAATCTTCTCTCCGTTCAGCCAATGCTCCACATGACCGTTGTCAAAGACAATCTTTGAGTTGTTCCATTCACCTTGAGGATTGACTTTCATCTTGCTTGAGTCAGGAAGATGCATCGCGTAGTCAACGCCAAGCTTCTGCCATTCCTCAAGTTTCGCCGGAGCGTTAACCTCTTCCCAACCCTCGTTGTCAATGAGCTGATATTCAGGGCCTGTGACGTAAGGCACCTTGAATTTCGGATTCTCGACAACGTGGTAAAGCATTCCGCTGTTGCCTCCGTGGGTGAGTTTCCAGTCCCAGGACAGTTCGAAATTCTCGTACTTCTTGTCCGTGACGATGTAGCCGGACTCATCGGCTCCGTTGCCGGAAGCCTGGATGCAGCCGTCCACAACTTTCCAGCCGTTGGTCAGAGAGTCACCATTGTAGTCGCGCCAGCCGTCAAGGTTCTCTCCATTAAACAGGAGTACCCAGCCGTCTGCCTTCTCATCGGATGTCAGGGTGTTCGGCTTTGTCCCGCAAGATGTCATCAATGCCGCGAAACCTGCTGTCGCCAACCCTAAAAAGATCTTTTTCATTGTACAGAGATTAAAATTACAGTCTTGTGCTATTGCCATTATTTGTGATTACAAAAATACGGAATTATTAAGACAAAGCAAAAATGCTTGGTCACAAAATGAGATTCCGAAATAATAATTTGACACTTGTTGGCATGATGGGTCACGTGCTATTTTTGATGTAAACATGAAGTTTTTTATGAAAAAATGCGTATAATAGCACCATATATAAAAAAAACGAACTGTTATGAAAAAGAATCTGAGAAGATTTGTAGGGGGCACTTTGCTCCTGATTGCCACGGCTTGTGGCAAGAACAACACTGATCCTGATCCGACACCCGATCCTGAGCCTGGGGTTGACCCGACACCGGAGATTGTCGTCAGAGACCTCAGCGCGAATGGCACATCCAACTGCTATATTATCCTGCAGACAGGTGCTTGTTCTTTTGATGCCACCGTCAAAGGGAACGGAGCCGCTACAGAAGGCCTTGATGCTCCTGAAAAGATGTCACCTGATTCCGCGGCTCTAGTTTGGGAAACCAGCAAGGGAATGATCACGGATGTGAAACTAAAGGATGGGACAATCTCTTTCAAAGCCGGTGATGTCAACGGTAACGCATTGATCGCCGCCTATTCCGCCGACAAGAGAGTCATCTGGAGTTGGCACATCTGGTTCCCGGAAGAGAATGTGAAAACTGTTACGGCCAAGAGCGGCTACGAGGTGATGAATATGAACCTCGGCGCAATGACCTCCACTTTCGGTTCTGCTCCTGACGTGAAGCCTTACGGTCTGTTGTACCAATGGGGACGCAAGGATCCGTTCCCGTCAGCTCCGAGTCTTACCGGGAATGAAAAGACCCAACCGGTTCCCGTGTATGGTCCTGATGGCGCGGAGGTGAAGATCACATATTCACTTTGGAGTTCGGTTGAGAACAACACCATTGAATATTCAATAGCCAATCCTACTAAATGTCTTTCGAACTATGCCCAGTACAACACAAGCAGGGATTGGCTGAAGGCCTCCGACAGCAATGACGCGTTGTGGGGCAATCCTAAAGGGGACGAGAGAAATTCGGACAACAATTACGTCAACAAAGGCTCCAAGTCTTTCTATGACCCTTGCCCTGTCGGCTACCGTGTCCCGCCGGCAGATGTGTTCAGGACATTCACTACCACTGGTGGATATACTCAGGATCCGTCTTCATTTGATGTTGTGGATTTGAATGGTGACGGAGTGATCGACACCAGAGACTACAACTATGGATGGTCTTTCAATATGAAGGAAGGCTCTCTGTTTTTCCCTGCCGCAGCCCGCTACGACGGCTCCTACGCCATGCTTATGGGTTCCAAGAGCGGACTTTGGGGATCCTATTGGGGAAACTCTCCTGCCAAATCCTATGGAGCGACCACAGGTTTCGGATTCTGTGTGCTCGCGTTCATGAACGAGGCCGCCGGCACATCCGTCTCAGCCACCGCTTCCGCCGGACGCGCTGACGCCTATTCGGTACGCTGCGTCAAAGAGTAGTGACCTGATCATGCCCCCGCGTATTGGTTTGGCCTCCGGTGTTTCGTCCGTGTAGCCAAGGCAATGCACTAGAGCAGTTTATGGCCTTTTGAGAAAGCCATCCGTTCGAGATAGGGCTTGGCGGATGGCGAATCGAGAAACCGATGTACGGCGCTTCCACGGCGTGTCGTAGCCGTGACCATTGTCGATAAGGATTATGGTGCTGATTATGCTCCTTAATATGCCGCCGGCCAGCGTTAGATCACTGCCGCACATCGCCGCGGCAGGCCGCTTGGATGGGGGACTCAGAATAAAAATGCCTCTCAGGTGACTGAGAGGCGGATTTTTGTGGAGCATAGGAGGATCGAACTCCTGACCTCAAGATTGCGAACCTTGCGCTCTACCAGCTGAGCTAATACCCCGTTGGGACTGCAAAGATACAAAAAACTTCATTTATACAATGAATTTCATTCGAGAATATTGCGCAAAACAATTATTGATTGTGACAACGGATGTCCTGTGTGCGATTCCAAGTGGAGGATGGCTACCGTGTGGAGGCAATGAATTCCTTATACTTGATGAAATCATCCGGAAGCGGCATGTCATAGACCTTGCTTCTGAGGAATGCTCCGTAATCCTTGATGTCTGAATATTTCGACTGCTCCTCCACGGTCAGAGTCTCTCCGACGCCGACTCTGATCCTTCTGTACCTCTTGTTGACAAGCTCGTGCGGAAGCTGCATCAGGCGCAGCCTCCAGTCTATCAGACCCAGGTTGTAGAACCAGAGTGAATTGTGGTCGAAAAACCGGATAGGGACAATCGGAACCTTGGCTTTCCAGATAAGCCTCAGAACCGCTTCCTGCCACTCTCTGTCCTTGATTTTCATCTCTTTAAGGCTGAGATCCGAGACCGCTCCTGAAGGGAAGAATCCCACCGGTTCACCATCGTGGAGCCTTTCCAGAACCTCACGGACTCCCTGGATGTTCTTGGCTGTTATTCCCTTGTTCAAGTTGTTCTTCGGATTGACGACGATGAGACTTGGGCGCAGCGCTTCGACAAGGGTGAGGAATTCGGTCACCATCACCTTGAAGCCAGGCCTGATGTGTCCGATAAGGTCAATTAGAATGACACCGTCCATCCCTCCGTAGGGATGGTTGCTGACCGTGATGAACGGCCCGTCGGGCAAATTCGCAAGCCTTTGCGAGCCTCCCAGCTGGTAGTTGACCCCAAGCTTGTCCAAGAGTGCGCCCGCGAAATCCGTCCCTTGATGTTCATCAATCGTGTCGTAAATGTCGGACAGTGTCTTGATGGACAGGACTTTTCTTAGGAAACCTGCGACAGTGTTGCCGATTTTTCCCTTGAAAACCGGCGCAAGTTGCTCAATCTGTTCTACTGGAAGAAGAGGCATTATTTGTCTTCCCTCTTAGGCATCGGGTCCATCTTGGCGTAACCCTTTGCGTCACTGATGATTGTCACCAGATAAATGATCACAAGCAAGGCCAGGATCACAAGACCTGCCACGTCAAGCGCCCTGAGGTCGATGTCCTTGCCGAATATGCTGACCACTGTGCTGAACTCCCTGAGCGGCTCTATGAATATAAAGAGAGATGTCAAGATAATGGCGATCACTCTGAACTCAGTAGGTCCAAGTTTGGCGTAGGTGAGCCTGAACTCGCTCTTGAGGTGGGCGTTCACGCTGACATTCACCGTAAGGCAAAGATAGACAACGAAGATCATCAAGGCCAGATCCAGACGCATAAGGTATGACAGTCCGAGTCCGATGAACATAAAGGCTTCGTTTATGCAATCTACCGTGTGGTCGAGATAGTAGCCGTAGATCGGTCTCTGGGTCTTGCGGACTCTGGCAAGAGTGCCGTCAAGGGAGTCTCCGTACCAGTTGACAACGAAGCCGAAGCAGCTGAGCCAAAGGAAGTTGACGTTCACGCTGCAGAGGATGTACCCGGCGCCGATCATGATCGCGCCAAGCGTGCCGATGAATGTCAGTGTGTCCGATACGACCCATTTCGGCTGCCTCTCGGCCAGCCAGACAAGGGCCTTCTTCTCGACCCCGTTCAGGATGGAGGTCTGTATTCTTTCCGCTTTCTTGTCTGCCATATTAATTATGTGTTAGATGTTTTTGACGTAAATCCTGGCTCTCTTGTGGAGGTGATGCTCGAATTTGCCCCACAGGTTCTGCACATTGTGGTTCTCCTCAAGCTCACGGGTGCTTTCGACGTACTTGATGCCGTTCTTGTGCATTCCACGGCCGATCTTGGAGATGATCATCGCATTGACACCCTTGTCCTTATATTCATTGGAGATGGCTATCAGCAGGGCATCAATCGTGTCATTGTGGTGCAAAGCCTTGAGAATGTGTATGAACCCGAACGGGAACATATGCCCTTTGGCTTTCTGCAGAGCCTTTGACAGTGATGGAAGGGTGATTCCGAATCCGACCACCTTGTCGGTCTCGTCAACGATGACAGAGACGTAGTCCAGATTGAGGTTCGGGAAGAACTGGTCCTTGAGATCCTCGCACTGGGCAGGGGAGAGCTCCGAGAATCCGTGCAAGACAGAGTAACATTCGTTCATCACACGGAATATTCCGTCGGCATATTTGTGGAGCAGCTCATTCTTGTTCTTGTAGTCGCCTTCCTTGAGATTGTAGCGCTCACCGATCATTTCGGCGAAGTGGAAATAACGGTCAAGATTGTCCGGAACAGTGATCTTATATTCCACGAAATCAGTCTCTTTCGAGAATCCTTCTTTCAGGAGCATCGGCTCGTAGTAGGGAGCGTTGTACTTTCCGTAGGCGGTGGGAAGTTGGTCGAAACCTTCGACAAGAACTCCGGAGATGTCAAACTCAAGGAAACCGACAGGGCCTTCAATGATCTCCATTCCTTTTTCCTTGCCATATTCCTTCACCCTTTCCATCAGGGCGTGTACCACCTCCTGTGATTCGATGAAGTCTATCCAGCAGAAACGACAGATCTTCTTGTCAACCTTTTTGTTGTACTTATAGTTTATGATGCCGGCGACTCTGCCGACAATCTTGCCGTTTTCATCGTATGCCAGCCAATATTTCCCTTCGCAGACCTCAAAGGCCCGGTTTTTGCCCGGAGTGAGGGTGTCCATTTCCATCGACTCAATCTGAGGAACGTAGTATTCGTTGTCCGCATACAACTCGTTCGGGAACCGGACGAAACGCCTCAGATCCTGTCTGCTTATCACTTCCTTGGTTGTAATAGCCATTGTTTTTTTACTTTACAATCCGCTAAGGTAGTAAAAAATCATAAAATATTCTATTATCGAATATACAAAATAGTCCCGCCATTTATGGGTGACGGGACTTATTTATCTATTAATAAATATTTAAAACATTTCTACAAAATAGTAAGATGGGTTACTTTTTCTCGTATCCAACAGGATGGTTCAGCAAAAGTTCCTGTCCTTCCTTGAGGCCAAGGGCGGTTTTGACAGCATCGTGGTTCATGCTTCCACGCGGGACTGTGGCCAGTCCGAGAGCCTCGCAGGCAAGGCAGATGTTCTGGGATACGTAGCCGGCGTCGATGGCTCCGAAAATTGCGGTTTTCTCATCGCGGAACTTGTACTTGTTCAAGTCGCAGACAATCACGAGAAACAAAGGAGCTTTTGCCACAGATGCCTGACGACCAGCCAGATCCGAGCGGATGTCTTTTCCGGAAACCTTCGTCAAGATGTTTTCCTGGGCGTTGAAGAGCCATGCGCCGTCAGCCCGGCATACATAGACACTTTCCTCCTGTGTGTTCATGGCTGATGGTACGGTCAGCCTTCCGTCCTCACGGTTCACTCCGCATGCGGCCCATAGCAACTGGGACAGAGACGCGTCACTGATCTGTGCGTCTGAATATTCACGGACAGAGGCTCTTTGCTGAAGAGCCTGATAGAGAGTCATCGACACATTCTTGTCAGGCTGCGGAAGCTTGATGACTTCCTGGGCGAGTGCGGAAGTGGCCAGCGCGGCGGCTGTCAAAGCAAGGATGATCTTTTTCATATTCATGGATTTAAATGTTTGAGACTTTGATTGTGTGAAGCGGCGCGGCTCCGGTTGACGACTGCCACTCCGCTGAAAACCATAATGATGGCTACTATTTTCTGCCAGGTCATCGTGTCCATCCCGCCGATGACGCTGAGCAGGCAGGCCAGAATCGGCTGAAGGTAGGTGTACATCGCCACGATGGTCGGGCGGACGCTTTTCTGGCCGACCGGAATCAGAAAGTATGCGACAAAGGTGGCAAAGAAGATAAGATAGCCTATCTCAAGGGCTTGCGGCAACTTGATGGCGGCGTAGTCGGTGTGGAGCAGATCCTCAAAAGACAGCGGCAGCGACATCAGAAGCGAGAACAGGAACATCCACTTCATAAAAGTGATCACTGAATATCTTTGGATCAGCGGCCTGAACGCTCCGAGGTACAGCGAGAAGCTGATGCTGTTCAGGAACAGCAGAATGAACCCTAAAGGCTGCGTGGCCTCGACCCCATTGTGATTATGTACGGAGTTGAAAATCAAGAATATGATTCCGATGAAGCTGATTCCTACTCCGGCGGCCTTCTTCGCGGTGATAGGCTCTTTTACGAATATGAACGCGAAGAACATGGTGAAGATCGGGCCGAGTGTTCCGATGATGGACGCGTCTATGGTCGTGGCCATCGTGATGCCTTTGAGGAACGTGTATTGGGTGATGAACAGACCGAATATGGATGCCAACGCAATCTGTATCAGATCTTTGATCGGGACTTTCTCTTTAGGCGTGAACAATGAGATCAGCCAGAACAAAGCTGACGCTCCGATGGCTCTCAGCGTGAACAATGCGATAGGGGAGACAACCGCCGAATTGGAGATGTCCTTTGTCAGTACGATGTTGACGCCGAAGATCGTGTAGGCCGCCAGCAGTGCCAGATGCCCTTTCAGATTGCCGCCCGCCATTCCATTCCGATTACTGTTCGCCATAGCCGTCCTCCGAGCATTGTGGGCATATTCCTTTAATAAGGTAGTTCGCCGTGGTTTCTGAATATCCCGCCGGGAGCGTCACAGGGGGGATGTGGATGTCCTCAAGGCAGAAGGTGCGGTGGCACTTCTCGCAGAAAAAATGCACGTGCGCGTCCTCGTCGCGCGCTGAGTCGTGGCTCAGGCAGAGCTCGTAGCGGGTGCCGTCGCCGCCGTCCTCGATCGCGTGCACGAGGTGGTGCTCCTTGAACAGCGTGAGGCTTCTGAATATTCCAGACTTGTCGATCGTGCCGATCTTGTCCTCCAGCTCCATAAGGCTCAGCGGACGGCCCTCGGTAAGGAGCGCCTTCGCCACAATCAGCCTGTTGGCCGTGGTTTTCACCCCGTGCCTCTCAAGCAATTCTGTCAGGTCTATGTTCGGCATATCACCTATCTGTTTTTATATTACGAATCGCAAATTTACTTAATTTTTTGAAGTATTGTATTCCGTTCGATAGAATGACAGGAGCGAAGCGACAAGTCGGCTTCTGCTGACCGGCCATAGGCCGAAATCCTCCAAAGGGGGTGCAGGGGGGTATATGTTGCAAATTTTGGTTTGACCAAACCAAAATTTGCAACCAAGTTGCAGAAATGATTATCGACCTTTGCACCGTTGAAATCAAAGTCAAAGAAAGAATATGGAAAAGGAAAACAAAATCAGATTCGCGAGAATCATTCTTTCAGCCGCCCTGCTTGGCGTGGCAGTCTTGGTCGAGAAGAAGTGCGACCTCAGCGTCTGGCAGCTTCTCCTTGCTTATTTAATCCCTTATCTCATCGCCGGTTACGACACCTTGCTTGAAGCCGGAGAGAATATCCTCAAAGGCGACTTTTTCGATGAGGACTTCTTGATGAGCATCGCCACCATCGGCGCGCTCTGCATCGGATTCCTTCCAGGAGCTGAGACACAGTTTCCGGAGGCGGTCTTCGTGATGCTGTTCTTCCAGGTCGGAGAACTTTTCGAGGACATCGCCGAAGGCCGGAGCCGCAAGTCAATCTCGGCATTGATGGACATAAGACCGGACACGGCCAATGTTGAACGTGACGGGAAAGTCTTGACAGTCAATCCAGAAGAAGTCAAAGTCGGAGAGACAATCGTAGTAAAACCGGGCGAGAAAGTCCCGATGGACGGAGTAGTCCTCGAAGGAACCTCAAGCCTTAACACCGTGGCCCTGACCGGAGAAAGCGTTCCACGGAGCATATCTAAAGACGATGACATTATCTCTGGTTGCGTGAACCTTACCGGAGTCATCCGCGCCAAGGTCACCAAGGCGTTCGGCGAGTCCACGGCCTCGAAGATTCTGGATCTTGTCGAGAACGCCTCGGAGAACAAATCAAAGAGCGAGAGTTTCATCTCAAGGTTCGCCAGGATTTACACCCCGGTCGTAGTGATCGCCGCATTGGTGCTGGCTTTCATTCCTCCAGTGCTTTCCGGCGATTTCGGCGGCACATTCGCCACGTGGCTCTACAGGGCTCTGACATTCCTGATCGTCTCCTGTCCGTGCGCCCTTGTGATTTCCGTTCCGCTCTCATTCTTCGGTGGCATCGGCGGAGCGTCATCCAAAGGAATCCTGATCAAAGGTTCCAACTATCTTGAGGCTTTGGCCAAAGTCGGAACGGTTGTCTTCGACAAGACCGGAACCCTTACGGAAGGTGTGTTCGACGTGACCGCCGTGCATCCGGAAACGATTGATGAGAAGGAACTTCTGCATCTTGCGGCACACGTGGAGAGATATTCGTCACACCCGATAGCAATCTCACTTAAGAACGCTTATCCTGACGAGGCCGATGGATGCTCGGTCGAAAATGTCGAGGAGATCGCCGGTCACGGAATACGCGCTGTGGTGAACGGAAAGACCGTCTGCGTGGGCAACACCAAGATGATGGACGCGGTCGGAGCGAAGTGGAAACCTTGTGAGAAGAACGGCACGATCGTACACGTCAGCGTCGATGGAACATACGTCGGACACATTGTGGTCTCTGACAGAATCAAGGCTGATTCCGCCGATGCGATCAAGGCTCTCAAGGCCGAAGGCGTCACAAAGACTGTGATGCTCACCGGAGACAAGCGTGAGGTCGGTGAATATGTCGCCTCGGCTATCGGGCTTGACGAGTTCCACGCCGAACTCTTGCCTGCAGACAAAGTCTCTGAGTTAGAGAAACTTCTTGATAATAAGCCGTCCGGAAAGACGCTCGCCTTTGTGGGTGACGGCATCAACGACGCTCCTGTGCTCGCAAGAGCCGATCTCGGAATAGCGATGGGCGGACTCGGATCCGATGCCGCGATAGAGGCCGCCGATGTGGTCTTGATGGATGACAAGCCGTCAAAGATAGCCCTTGGCGTGAAGATAGCCCGCAAGACCCTCCGTCTGGCAAGGGAGAACACCTTCTTCGCCATATTCATAAAACTTCTCGTCCTCGTCCTTGCCGTCCTTGGCATCGCCACAATGTGGATGGCCGTCTTCGCCGATGTCGGCGTTACCGTCCTCGCTGTCCTGAACGCGATGCGCGCTCTGAAAGTTTAGGAATATTTCGGATTCCCCTTACTCTGCGTCGTCCTCCGGCTCAAGGTGAAGGGAGATCTGGGTCTCAGTGCCGAACTCCTTGCGGAGGGACTCCTCGACTTTCTTGGAGATGTCGTGCGCCTCTTTCAGTGATATCTCAGAATCCAGCACAAGGTGGCCTTCCATTATTATTCCCGGCCCTTCGCGTCGTGTTTTCAGCTCGTGAAGATCGACCACTCCTTTGACGGATTTGGCCGTGGCCTCGATCTTTTCCTCCACATCGTCCGGAAGTGACACATCCAGAAGTTCCTTGATAGCCGGCACAGACATCTTCACCGCCATCACAAGTATGAATATGCTGATGACGCAACCTGTGATCGGGTCAAGAATGACGAATTTGTCACCAAGGAATATGGCTCCCGCGATTCCGAGCAGCGAGCCAACGGACGAGAAAGCATCTGAACGGTGATGCCAAGCGTTGGCTATCATCATCGGGCTGTTCAGAGCCTTTCCTTGGATGATCGTGTAACGGTAAAGGATTTCTTTCAGGACTATTGACGCTACGGCTGCCCAAAGAGCGATCATTCCGGGAGAACTTACTTCTCCTCCATCCAGAATCTGGCGGATCTTGTTTATGCCGCCGGACATCAGGTTGACAGCCACGACGATCAGCATCAGACTGATTATCAGTGTGGCGAAAGTCTCGAACTTCCCGTGCCCGTAGTCGTGGTCCTTGTCCCGGCCCTTGGCTGAAATCTTTACGAACACAATCACGACGATGTCGCTCATAAGGTCTGACAGTGAATGGATTCCGTCCGCTATCATCGCGGTTGAGCGTCCAAGAACACCGGCGAAGATCTTGAAAACCGTCAGAATGATGTTGACAACTGATCCGACCAGTGTCACGAATGTTACCTTTGCGGTCCTGTCCATTATGAGTAACGTTTAGGAAGTCTGAATATGATTGAGAAACAAGCCACTATGCACAGCACGAACGGGTAGTAGAGGCAAGGAATAATCGCCGCGGCGGAGATCCCGGCAAATCCGGAAGCCATCAGTAGTTGCGCTCCGTAAGGGATTATGCCCTGTACGACGCAGGAGAACGTGTCCAGAAGGCTTGCTGATTTCCTCGGATCAAGTCCGAATTTTTTGGTGATGTCGCGGGCGATGTCACCTGTCGTCAGAATCGCTATCGTGTTGTTGGCCGTGCAGAAATTCGACAGCCCGACAAGCCCGGCGATGCTGAACTCAGCTCCTCGCTTGCCTTTGATGCCTTTAGTCAAACCTTTGATGATGAAATCGATACCGCCATTATACCGGATCAGTTCCAGCATTCCGCCCGAGAGCATAGTCACGATGATCAGTTCGCCCATCCCGGCGATTCCGTCCCCGACACTGCCGAGAAATCCGAGCCAGGTCATTCCGTTCACGAATCCGATCGCCGCGCTGAGCAGCAGGCCGATTCCGAGTACAAGCAGGACATTCAGTCCGCACAGAGCCAACACAATGACAGACAGGTAGGGAATGAGCTTGACATATTCAATCTCTCCGATCTCTGGAGTCGCTCCGTGGCTGAGTCCGATGATGATGTAGATGACTGTGACTATCAGAGCCGCCGGTCCGCAGATCCAGATGTTCGCCTTGAACTTGTCGGACATCGAGCAGCCTTGTGACGTGGTCGAGGCGATTGTCGTGTCTGAGATGAAAGACAGATTGTCACCGAAAAACGCTCCGCCCACAATCAGGCCAGTCAGCATCGCCAAAGACAGTCCGGATTGCTCAGCCAGTCCTGAGGCGATTGGAACCAGTGCCACCACCGTTCCCACACTCGTGCCGATTGACATCGAGATGAAGCAGGATGCCAGAAACAGTCCGGCCAGCAGCCATCTCCCCGGAAGAATAGTAAGTGTCAGATTGACAGTCGCTTCCACGCTCCCTATCGCCTTGGCCGTAGTGGCAAATGCCCCCGCCATCACGAATATCCAGATCATCAGCAAGACGTTCTTGTTGCCAGCCCCGCTTGAGAATATGCTTATCCTCTCGGCCACAGCCCCTTTCGTGATCAGCATCGCATAGACCGACGCGATCAGAAACGCCGACGCCACCGGCACCTTATAAAAGTCGTGAGCCACCAGCGACGACACCAGATAAGTCACCAAAAACACAGCCAGCGGACTCAACGCCAGCCAGCCGTTCATTTTCAGTCTGTTGATAGTTCGTTCCATAATACTTTGCAAATTTAGTAAATTACAGAATAATATTTATCTTTGTCTTAAACCAAATACTATTTGAGATGAATAAGAGAATTTTACCATTCGCCGTCGCCGCGATGGCCCTGACCCTGACCTTGGCTTCCTGTTCTGACAATGAGACTGAGGTCGCCACTTTTGCCGACACTTACGAGCAGACGCTCGCGCAGAGTGACTCCGCTTCGGTGCAGATAGTTCATTCTGTCGAGTACTACAAGAGCTTCGAGGGCGGTAACGCTTTGAAGAAGAAGATCAACAACTCTATCGTAAAGGCTTGTTTCGGAGATCAATATGACGGTTTTTCGGTGGAGGAGGCTTCCGATGCCGTGTCGGACACGTTGATGACCAACTACCAGAGGGAGGCGGGAAGTGTCTACGACGATGCTGTTGCCTACGCCAAGGAGAATGGATTAGACTATGACTATAACTATAGCGCGGCGATGACCTGCAACTGGTACTACACCGTTCAGGGAAAGTTCGCGGAAGGGTTCATGGATCTCCAGACCTACCAGGTGTACAGCGAGAACTACCTTGGCGGAGCCCACGGAATGCATTATCTGATTCCGGACATCATCAACCTGAAGACTGGCGAGATCGTGACGGAAAACGAATTGTTCAAGCCTGGCTATGTCGCTCCGGTAACGGAATTGATCAAGTCCAAGCTTGCGTTGGACAGGGGAGTTGAAGACATTAATGAAAGTGTGATGTTCATTGAAGGCCTGGTCCCTAATGGACATTGCGGTGTGTCAGGCGCGGGAGTGACTTGGTACTACCAGCCTTACGAGATCGCGAGCTACGCTGAAGGCATCATCGAGGTCACGGTCTTCTGGATTGACCTTAAACCGTATCTCAATCCTGAGTTCGTGAAGTTCTAGACGGTCTCCAGCTCGGCCAGGTTGCCGGCGATCCAGACAGTGTCTCCGGCCTGGAACCTGAAATCGGGTTCCGGGTTGGTGATGAATTCTGAACCCCTGAGCACGCTGATGACCATACAGTGATATTTCCGGAGGTTCGTGCCGCGTAGGGTCTTTCCGGTCAGGAACGATTCCTCGGTAAGAGCCTCAGGCACGATCTTGAAACTATTTCCAGAGTCCTGAATTTCCGGAGCGACGGCGCACGCCATCATATTCCTCAAGGATTCGAGTTGGGCGGATGTGCCGACGGCGAGCATCTGGTCGCCCGGGAACAGCGACACATCACCGGACGGAACGATCATATTCATTGACCCTCTGGTGATTTTGATGATGTTCGCCCCCGTTTCTGCCCTGAAAGGAATATCCTTGAGAGCCTTTCCGGCGTAGGTGGAATTCTGGGAGACGGTAAGCGTCTCTGTGTGAACGTCATAGTCGGCGAGTTTCTGGCTAACGGAAGAAGCGACCGGCTTGCTGCGCCTTTCATTCTCCTCCTTTTCATTGAAGTTTGAAAGGAAACGCATCTCCAACGCTGAATATTTATGGATGGACCGGCGGGCGAAGAGAATGAATATTATGCCGGCGAAGAAGATTGCCAGAATCGTCCAGCCTGCGAGGTGGAAATATGACGACAACACAGCCAGTACGATTCCCACGGCAAGGAATGAGCGCGCGAAGATCAGCCCCATCAACGGCCAGATGTTACTCGGTTTCTCTTTCAGGAGTTTAGGGGCGGATTTGCTGATGGAGCCGGAATGGACTCCGAGACCGAAAAGGAACGGGAGCATCGCCGCAAGGGTTATTCCGACCTCGATAACCTTATGTATGGTCACGCTTAGCTCCGGGGAAAATTTCTCTACAGCAGGTCTGAGATATAGCTTTGATCCTATGTAGATCGCTATCAGGATCACGCCATAGAGGACGATGCGTGTGAAATAGGCGTTCAGCAGAGTTTTCCATTCGTTGTGCTCGGCGGCGGTCTGTTTGCCGGAGTCGTTCATCTGGGCGAGCCTGTCGATCCATTTGGCCGGTAACCGTTTGTTTAACAGATTATAGCACGGATCCGCCAGCTTTATCATAAACGGAGTCGTGAACGTTGTTATGACGGAGACCGCTATGATCACCGGATAGATGAAATCCCTCATCACGCCGAGGGTGCAGCCGACTCCGGCGATGATGAATCCGAACTCCCCCAGTTGTGCGAGGCTGAATCCTGTGTGGACGGCGTTGTCCAAACCGTTGCCGGTCAGGATGATGCCGGCTCCTGCGAAAATGATGTGGCTGATTATTACGATCACGGAGAGCAGCAGGATCATCGCCCAGTGCTCGGCTATCACCGATGGGGCGACCATCATTCCGACAGAGACAAAGAATATGGCTCCGAAAAGGTTCTTGATAGGCTCTACGATGTGGTCAATGTGTTCGCTTTCAGAAGTTTCTGCAAGGATGGACCCCATAACGAAGGCACCGAGTGCGGATGAGAATCCGACCGATGTGGCCAGAGCGACCATCCCGAAGCAGAGGCCGATACTGACAATCAGGAGAATCTCGTCGTTGAGATATTCCTTGGCCTTTTTCAGCAGGGTCGGAATGACGTAGATTCCGACGAGGAACCAAAGAATCAGGAAGAAAACGAGCTTCGCTATATTCATTATCAGCTCCTTGCCTGCGAAGGATTGTGAGACGGCCATTGTCGAGAGCAGCACCATCAACAGGATCGCTATGAGGTCTTCCACCACAAGGGTTCCGAACACGACTCCGGCGTACGGCTTGTTCTTCAAGCCGAGGTCATCGTAGGATTTCAGCACGACCATCGTGGAGGACATCGACAGCAGACCGCCGAGGAAAACGCTTTCCATAAAGCTCCAGGACAGGGCCTGGGCCGTGACAAATCCGATCAGGAACACTCCGATGAACTTCACGGCCGCAGTGACGATGGCGCTTCCGCCGACCTTCAGCAACTTCTTGAAACTGAACTCCAAGCCGAGGCCGAACATCAGGAATATTATGCCGATCTCCGACCATTGGTGGACGGTCGCCTCGCTGGATATTCCCGGAAAGAAGCTGATGTTCGGGCCGATCAAGAAACCGGCGAGGATGTAGCCGATGATTAGCGGTTGTTTGAGCGCCTTGGATATTATCGTGAACACTCCCGCCGAGATAAGGATCACGGCGAGGTCACGGACTATATTCATTTCTTCTGACATTGCTCGTTCGTTTTTAAATGTCTCATTCGCGGCAATCACCGCTTGCTGAACGACAAATTTACTGAATAGATTGGCTTTTTATCCAAATATTCACGTTTTTTCCGTAAGTTTGCCGTCCGAAACTGAGAGTGATGACCAGACCGTGGCTTAAATTAGTCAAGAGATTCGCAGAGTTTTCCGCGTCGAGCCTTTTGGGGACGATTGTGGACACGGTTGTGCTTTGGGTCTTCTCCAAATGGGTTTTCAGCACATATTTCGGCCAGTACATCGTCGCGCCGGCCATCTCTTTCGAGTGCGCCGCCGTGACCAATTTCGTCGTGGCCTATTTCCTTATCTGGAAGGACAGGGTGTCGCGCCGTACCGCAAGGTCGTTTTTCCGTCACCTGGGCGGCTACAATCTATCCTGCATCGGGGCGTTCTTGGTCAAGATGGCCTTCCTGCTTCTGATCCAGAGGATGTTCCGGTGGAATGTCGTGTGGTGTAACCTGCTGGCACTGTGCGTGTCAGGTGGACTTAACTTCTTTATGAGCGAGAGGGTCGTCTTCCGCAAGAAAAAGGCCTTGCCGTCTCACGATATCGAGTTTGAGGATTAGCCTTTCCTTTTTCCGGAGAAAAGTCGTTGCGGCAGTTCCATCGCGAAGATTATTCCAAGCACTATCGCGATCGCGCCTTTGACGGCGGTGAATCCGGCGGACGCGGAGAGGTAGAACTGGCTTGAGACGAGGTAGTAAGTGAACCAGAATATTCCGGCTCCAGGGACGAGCGGGAATATTCCGCATAGCAGATAGACAGTGCTCGGGCATTTGTCCTTGACGGCGGTGAAGCGGGAAAGGATGCAGACTATCGCAGTGGCAAGGATGATGGCGACTGTCGGTCCGCTGTGGCAGAACCTTGTGAGCATCAGGTAGATGACCCAGCCGATGGCTCCGATCACTCCCGCCGTGAAATACTGTCTGCGTGGTGCTCCGAACAGGATCGCGAAAGCGAATGTGCCGATGAAGGCGGCAAGGCATTGCCACAGGATTCCGGCGGTCTCGGGATTGACGGTCATTCCGCTGAGTTTGATCATTCCTCCGAACACCCATCCGTCCGCTATGAAGCTGATACTCACGCCGAGAGCTATGCAGATGAATCCAAGCATCGCGTCCGTGAGCTTTGTCAACCCGGCTATGTAGTCGGAATTGGCCAGATCCCGGACTCCGTTCACGAACGGAACTCCCGGGATGAGCGGCATCACGGCTCCGATTATGATGTTGCTGAGGCTGTCGCCGAAGCCTAATCTGTAGGATGTGAGACAGAGGATTGTGGCCACGAGGGCGTTGCAGATGCCTCCAACAATTTTTGATAATGAACCGCTTACGAAGAGGCAGAATACGTAGAGCAGCGCTCCGATCACAAAATCGGCGGCGCAGTCCATAAACCCTCCGCCGAACACGGCGCAGAAACCGGCTGCCCCAAAGGCTGACCCGGCGATTTGTTCCCAGGCCGGTTTAGCAGGAGCGTCCTTTATGGCTTCCAGTCGTTGCCGAGCCTCTGACAGAGTGTGTTTCCCAGCCGCTATCTCGTAACTTAACTTGTTGACAGCGACTACTTTCGAGAGCTGAATTCCACGGATAGGAATGAACTCGACATTGGCGTACTTCCCGAGCGAGCCGGTTGTGAATATGCCGTTGCTGAGCACGAAAAAATGTCCGGAATCCACCCCGTAATGCGATGCGATCCGTTCCATAGTGTCCTCTACACGGGAAATTTCCGCCCCGTTCTCCAGCAGGATGTGCCCTGCGATCGAAGCGACTTCCAGAACTTCTGTCGTGTTGTCCGTCTCAACCATACGACAAAATTACAATAAAATCACTACATTCGTGTAAAATTGGATTAATGAATATGAACACTTCGATAATAGCGACCTTGCTGATTCCTTTCGCCGGCACTCTGATCGGTTCCGCTTTCGTTTTCTTTATGAAGAAAGAGATGCCCGCCCTGCTGCAGAAGGCACTGCTTGGTTTCGCTTCCGGAATAATGGTGGCTGCTTCCGTGTGGTCCTTGCTGATTCCGAGTATGGAAATGTCGGCAGGGGAAGGCATCTGTACTGTTCTGCCGGCCGCTATCGGTTTCATTGCCGGAATGGGTTTCCTGTTGGCTGTCGATTACCTGACTCCTCACCTTCACATCGGCGATGAGAGTCCGGAAGGCCTCAAGGCGAGAATTTCCAAGACCGCTATGCTGGCTCTTGCGGTGACTATCCATAATATTCCTGAGGGAATGGCTGTCGGTGTGGTGATCGCCGGCTCATTGCAGGACGGGATCGGAATCGCCCCCGCCGCCGCTATGGCAACCGCGATAGGAATAGCGATCCAGAATATTCCCGAAGGCGCTATCATCTCGATGCCGATGCGCGCTGCCGGCAACTCCCGCCGCAAATCCTTCCTGATCGGAGGTTTGAGCGGAATCGTCGAGCCAATCGGCGCGGTTCTGGTGATCCTTCTGGCCTCATTGATGACCCCGATCCTGCCGTATTTCCTCGCCTTCGCCGCCGGCGCGATGCTCTATGTCGTTGTCGAAGAGTTGATTCCCGAAGCCTCAGTAGGCCAGCACTCCAACATCAGCACCATCGGTTTCGCCATCGGCTTTGTCTTGATGATGGTCCTCGATGTCGTTCTCGGATGATCTTTATGCCCGCGATCGCTACTTGATGAAGTTGTTGACTAGAAGACTGCTGTTCAAGAAGCAGACGGGAATAACTCCTACTGAATATTGTGAAATGCTGCGGAATCGTTCAGGGTAAAGGTTTGCCTGCCAGAAATGAGCCGTAATGATATTTATCTACCGGTGCTGACTGTTGGCCGCACGGAGGTCTGCAAGTAAGACGTTTTCGTTGCGGTAACGGGCGCAATGCCTTTCCCAACAGTTCCTCATTATGGTGTAGACTATCCGGCGTGCAATATACCTCGGCGGTATCGAAGAGAGTATAGCCCATCTCCACGGCATCGGCAAGAAGCTCCGTCATCTCCAGTTCATCAGCTGGCGCACCGTATGCGTGGCTCATACCCATACAGCCCAGTCCCACCGCTGAGACTCGCAGACCGCTCAGACCTAATGTCTTTTCGTACATAATCACTTCCTTTCCGCAGGGATCTGCATGTTTCCGAGATAGGCGCGCTCCTTCTCTTCAAGCGACATATTGAAGAAGCGTTCCTCCTTGAGCAGAGCGCCTTTGCTCATAGCCCCGCCCAGAGGGAACCAGCTGGTGACATATATTCCGTATCGCTTCGCCTTTTCCCTCATCGCCAGTCTCTGCGCGTATGGATGACATTCCATCTGAAGGACCGCCGGCTTTACGACAGACTCACGCATTATCTTGTCGAAGACCTCATCGCTTGCGTCAAAATTACTGATTCCCAATACCCTGACCTTGCCCATCGCCACGGCCTTCTCCATGTCTTTCCATGCGCCTACAAAGTCGCCCACAGGCTGATGCACATGCAGAAGGTCAATGTAGTCCAATTGAAGCCGTCCCAGCATCTCGTCAATCGCCTTCAATGTCTTTCCTTCCCCGTATTCTGTCGGCCAGAGCTTGCTGGTGATCCATATTTCCTCGCGAGGGATTCCGCTTTCCTTCACCGCGCGCCCGACCCCGGCCTCGTCATTGTAGGCGTGTGCGGTGTCGATGTGACGGTAGCCGGCTTTCAACGCCGTGAGGCAAGACTGCTCGCACACCGAGTCCGACGGCTGGAAGAATGTCCCCAGGCCGAATTGAGGCATCAGTATTCCATTGTTGAGTTGCACCATCGGTACGTTTGCGCAGTCCTATAGATGTCCTGCGCAGCGGCTGAGCTGACCATTGATGTCAGCGCAACCAATCCTGTAATGATTCTCTTTTTCATATCTGTCCTTTTTTGACTTTGCAAAGTTATGGACAACGTAAAAGATACCTGTTACAAGAATTTCGGATGAAACAACACTTTTTGCGGATTCGGACGAGTCACGGCTGTCTTCTATGAGAGATCGCCTGCTTGGCCGATGATTCTGCTGTGGTATGCAACTATTTGATATTGAATATATTCGTAAATGCCGCCCTCTGGATTTGACTGGCAGGATATTGCAATTGGCTAAAATTCAGTGATTTAGGATTTCCGCGATTCGTTCATTTGCCCGATCCGCAGAATTTCCAGAGTTTGTAAGCTCTTGTTATACGCTTGGCGATCAAATCGTAGTCCTCCCAAGAAAAAGGAGAAGGGTGTAGGAGAGCCATCGCTTTCTTACTGAACAGCTTGTCATATTGCTGAATATATTTTTGAAAGTAATAGCATTCCACAAACGGCAGGATTTCCGGGCTTAAATCCTCATCGCTCAGCCGATAGTCACAATGTTTGGCAAGGAACTCCGTTCCAGTCATTTTCCGTGCCTTTACCAGTTGGATATCATCAGAGGCTTCATAGTGAATATTCCCGTAGAATCCATTGTCAATCACCCAAGTAAGGAACATCGCTATGTGATTTGACGCATATTCCCATATAATACTCTCATCCTCGGCTGTGAAGTCTTTGGGATTCTTCTGAGCCGCATATCGGGAATACATCTCATCGAAATAGAAATCCGCCTTATCCGTCAGGAAAGGTTGCCTGTGAGCTACATTTGCATTGAGCGAATGGACCACTATCCCGATTGTCGTGCCTACAACAGCAATTAGTATTGTCTCTAACATTGTAATATTCCATTTGTTTTGTCTGGGGAAAGGGCTTTCCCCCGGATAAACCTTTGTTATTAACTGGTTTGTCCACCCAAAAGGGCTTCTCGCCGGATAACCCTTTGTTATAGACCAGTTTGTCCACCAGAAAGGTTTTTCCCCGGACAAAATAGTCGAGGGGCTATGCCGGCGATGCTGGACTGGTCGCGCGGCTTTCATATTCATCAAGGGCGCCGGACATCAGCTCACGGCCTTTGGCGGCGATCTCCTCGCCTTTGGCGTAGTCGGGGATGGCACCGTAGGAGTCGAAGTTCATATTCACAAGGACATCGGGCTTGTAGAGTTGGACGGACAGCATCGAGATCGTGCGGTTCATCAGGGAGAAGGTTCTGCTTAGAATCGAGTAGTAGTTGTCGCTCATCGGAACGTTTTCGGCTTCTGCCTTCGTCTCAAGCTCCTTGGTCTTGCGGCCGATGCCGCGCATCTCCTTGTAGGCCTTCTGCGCCTCGTCGCCCAGCATCCTCACGCGGTCGGTAATAGGAAGGCCTTTTCTGGAAACGAGCTCACCGAGCGTGTCAAATGTGTCGGACACAAGTTCCGAATCGGCCTCGTGGACTTCGTCCAGAGCGGTGACATAGCCGGCTATCTTCTCTGAGTCTATCTGGTTGACATCGAACGCCACAACTATGTCGTGACCGTTCCGGACGGCCTGGCTGAGAGGCATCGTGTTCACGATTCCGCCATCAATCAATGTATGTCGCCCATACTTCACCGGGCGGAATAGCGATGGGATTGAGATCGAGGCCCTTATCGCATCAAAGAGTTTTCCTTCTTTGAATACGACTTCCTCACCGGTGTAGAGGTCGGTCGCCACGGCCCTATAAGGAATGCGAAGGTCCTCTATGTTCACATCCGGGACAACCTCTTTGATGGCCGAAATGACCTTGTCTCCCTTGACAAGATAGCTTTTGCTGATCGAGATATCAAGCAGCGAGACAAGTTTGGAGTTGTCAAGGCCGAACAGCCATTTCTTGAACTCTTCCAAACCTCCGGCGGCATAGACACCCCCGACGAGCGAACCGATGGAGCAGCCTGCCACCGAAGTGATGTTATACCCCCTTCTCTCCAACTCTTCTATAGCACCAATATATGCGAAACCTCTCGGCCCACCACTTGAAAGCACCAATGCAACATCCTTTGTCATAAGGCGAACAGTTTAATCTGCATAAAGATAGGAATATTCTGCCATCCAAGCAAACTTTGTTTTATGAATATGTCTGCGAATATAACCGCGAACGAAGGCAGATTCCTAAGTGCCCAAAACATTTCAACGAATATGTAAATTGTTTTATATCACGCGGTAAGGTACAACAATCCGGATTCTTTTCTAAATTTGCGCCCGGTTAGTTAGAAGGAATATTAATATGGTGATGGCAGATCAGATCAAGGAACCTGAGATGTCCTTGAAAACGTGGATGGCCCTGGTGGGGCTGACGCTGTCGACGTTCATATTCAACACTTCGGAATTCATTCCGATTGCGCTACTGACAGACATCGGCAGTGATTTCGGATTGACGGAGGCCAAGGCAGGAATGCTGATTTCCGTCTATGCTTGGGTCGTGATGATCCTTTCGATGCCGCTTATGCTGATGACATCGAAGATGGAGATGCGTAAGCTGCTTCTTGGAGTCGTGGCGGTGTTCACTTCGTTCCAGGTTATGTCTTACCTGTCAACATCTTTCGGGATGCTGATGGTTTCCAGAATCGGTGTGGCCTGCGCCCATTCGATCTTCTGGTCAATCGTGTCGATCATCGCTGTCAGGATCGTTCCGGAGAGCCATAAGCCCATAGCCCTAAGTATGATAGTCACAGGATCATCAATAGCGATGATTCTCGGCCTGCCACTCGGACGCGTCATCGGGCTCAGCGTGGGCTGGAGAATTACGTTCCTGAGCATAGGTGCGGTCGCGCTGGTTGTGTTCCTCTATCTGTTCACATTGCTCCCGAAGGTGCCGAGCGGAGGCGGTATGACTGCCCATGACCTGCCTACAATGTTGAAGAACAAGATACTCATCGGAATATTCATAACCACCGCTGCCTTTGCCACCGGTTATTATACAGCGTACAGCTACATTGAGCCATTCCTCCAACAGGTAGGGAATATGACAGAGAACCAGATCACGCTGACGCTGATGCTCTTCGGTGGAGCCGGAATCATAGGGAGCATGCTGTTTTCAAAGTATTTCCCTAAATACAGGTTCAAATTCATCAATGTCACGCTGCTTGGATTGATCGGTGGAGTCGTGCTCCTGCTACCTTCCGCATTCAGTGTTCCAGTCACAATCGCTGTCTGCACAATAATGGGAATGTCGGCGACAGCGTTCAATGTGGCGATGCAGTCAGAGATCATCACGGACACTCCGCAGTCGCAGACCTCGGTCGCTATGTCAATCTTTTCGGGAATATTCAATTTCGGCATAGGGACGGGGGCCTTGATCGGTGGAATGGTCTGCACGCATCTGTCGATCTCGTCCATCGGAATCGCCGGCGGACTGATTGTCCTGTTGGCTCTGCTCTACTGGCAGCTTATTGTCGTCAAGGGGTCACTTCGACAGGCTCAGTGACCGATTCGGCTGCTGGCCTGCTACCTTTCCGGTCGCTGAGCTTGTCGAAGCGACTGCTCGTGTCCTGTAATATTCAGAGAATCAATGAACTCTGAATTTCTGCCCTCCCAAACGTCCCGTCACCAATCTGTAACTTTCTGTAAAAGAGCGAGTGACGTTCCACGCTTTGAATTCCAGAAACTAAAGTGTTTGCTCTATCCTTTAGTATGACCGGCGCAGAAATCGGCGATGGCGGCTTCGAGGAGGGTGAAGACCTTGGAGATCAGATAGCCGTCAGCGACGGCGTGGTTCATCCTGACAGTCACAGGCATCATCTTGCGGCCGTTCTCTTCACGGAACTTTCCCCAGTTGACGATTGGCTGGTAGTAGAGATGGCCGTCCGGAAGCTCCACATTCAGAGAATCGTATGAGATCCACGGAATGAATGACGCGTCGAACCAGTTAGGATGTCCCACCGGATCGAAATGATATTCAGGATGTGCCTTGGTATATTCAATGTCCCTCTTGCAAGCGGCATAGAAAGTGGAATAATCATCGGAATATTCAGTGTACACAGGCGTGCAGGTCTCGGTGGCCTCGTTGAAGACGTACTGGCACGGGTTGATGCGGTCATAGACGACGACCTCGTCGCTTTGCCAAAGGTACGCCATCCGGTAGTCCTCCCGCGAGTTCATCACCTTCGCCAGCAGGTAGAGGAAGTTGATGTAGAACTTCGTGCCGGTCCTTTTGGAATATTCATAAAGCCCGGAGATGTTGATCCTGCCGGTGATTGAGACGGAACATCTCGCAATCTTGGTGAACCGCTCGTAAACGCCCTTTCTGTAGTAGGTATCAAGGTCTAATTTCTTGTATGTGCTCATAATATCTTGTGTTAATCAATTGTTATTCGACGTTATGCACTTTTGGCTTGCGCCTGAAGATTGCCCTTTTTTGTTTCGTCTGCAAAGTTACATAACAGAATCCGATAATCTCGAGATGACGTATGGACATTATGCGATTCCAAATGTCAATCAATGAATATCTTGTCTCGTGTCTATGTGGACAATCCCGTTATCTCGTCCGTATTGCTGACAGTGTTCCCGGTCGCTGAACTTGCGGTGCACTGAGCCTGTCGAAGTGTCTGTGCACCCTTCCCGGCAAAAAGTCTGTGCATGTTGGATGCCCTTTCACTCACAAAGAGGCTGCCGTAGGTGCTTTCGTGAGTCAATCCTGCTTTTTTGCGCACCGATATCATATTAATTTTGTAACTTTGAGGGCAGACAAAAGCACCACATAATGAATATCTTGCGGAAAATCCGGCTTTCGGGGGAATATGGAACTGCGTTATACGCTGTCTCAGGTGTTGTCACGCTTGCCGCAGCCGCCTTGGTGGTCGGTTCGCCGTCTTCGATCTCGCTTTGCGTCCTTTTGAAAAGTTTGAGCGTTCCGGTCATCTTGTACTTGTTCCATTCTTTCAGAAAGGAGGGGACAATATATTTCTACATAAACCTTGGAATCAGCCGTAACGAGTTTTTCTTGATGCCGATTGTTGTGGAGTTTGTGGCATTTGTCCTTATTATGATTATAACCTGGAACATAGGATATGCAATCAGATAAGACAAACAGGATGCTTGTTGACAGCGTTCATTTGCAGTTTGGCTCCCACACTGTCCTCCAGAGCGCTTTTCTGACCGCCGAAAGCGGAAGAGTGACCGGAGTGCTTGGACGTAACGGTACCGGCAAATCCTGTATGTTCAAATGTATAGTTGGAGGCCTTAAACCACAGAATATGTTCGTCCGCTTCAACGATGAGCCGAAGACTGATTATGCACATATAGGGGAGCGTGTCAAGTACCTGCCTCAGAATCTGTTCGTTCCAGGGAAATTCACTTTGGGCGAGGCTTTCAGGTTATATGGCGTGGATTACGATGAGCTCGTGAGGTTTGACCCGAAATTCCACTTTTTTCAGCGGAAGATGTTCAGAGAACTCTCCGGAGGAGAGGCCAGAGTCGCGGAGATGTTCCTTGTGCTGAACAGCGAGGCGGATTTCTACATTCTCGACGAGCCGTTCTCCAACATAGCTCCGGTCTATGTAGAACGTATGCAGGAACTGATCCGTGAGCGGAAAAAGAGCAAAGGCATCATTGTTTCCGACCACTTGTACGATGCCATCATCGAAATAACGGATGACCTTTATATAATACGTGACGGCTACACCTTCCCGATCAAAAGCCGGGAGGACCTGATTCACCACGGGTATATTCTCAGATAAAACGAAAGTTCGAGCAGATAAAGACATAAAAAGAAAGATCAGGCGCGCGGCATTAATGGCGGCCTGATCTTTTTTGAATATGAAGTTTTCCGTTATTTGCTCATGGCCAGGAGGACATCCTCGGTGATCTGCTCAGGAGTGAGGCGGTTCTCTTTCAGCAGTTCTTCGACCACATAGCTGTCCTCGAACTGTTTGCGCTGGCCTCTGACGAGGACTTTCACATCGCTGTCGCCGTAGAACCTGGCGATTTTCTCGCCCCAGCCACCGTCGATCTGGCCGTCCTCAAGAGTGATTACGAGTTCGTGATCGGCCTTGAGTGCCTCAAGGGTCTTCGTGTCGATGGATGTGATGATTCTCGGGTTGATCAACGTCGCGTCAACGCCTTGGGCTTTCAGAAGCTCACAGGTCTTCTCTCCGAGCTGGTAGTAAGCCCCAAGACCAAGAACGGCCACCCGACTGCCTCTGTGGGTGATTTCGTACTCGGCCGCAGACCAGTCAACACCTTCAGCCTTGACCTCAGGACGTGAGATAACTCCGTTAACCGGCACACGAATGGCTACCGGATGCTCCCTGTAGGCGATAGCCCAGTCCAGCATCGCGAAATATTCCTCACGGCAGGTCGGTGCCAGATAAATGAGGTTAGGAATATTTGCGAGCAAGGTGATGTCGTAGAAACAGGTGTGGGTCACATCGTTCATACTCTCGATTCCGCCCCAGAACACGAGCATCAGGGCCGGGTTGTCATTGATGCAGAGATCCTGTGAGAGTTGGTCGTATGTTCTCTGGATGAATGTGCTGTAAACTCCCCAGACAGGTTTTCCGCCACGTTTTGCGATACCGGATGCCATCGCCACAGCGGTCTCCTCGGCGATTCCCACGTCCACGAACTGTTTCCCGGCCTGTACCCTGCGAGGCTGGGTGAACCCGAACACGGTAGGCGTGCCGGAAGTGATTGCGACAAGCTCAGGATTTGACAGCATCTTCTCCAGCAGATATTTTCCGGTAAGATCACCGTAGTCCTCGGCTGTGCTTTTGAATTTAGGCTCACCGGTCTCCACATAGAATGGACCACCGAAATGCCATTTCTCCTTGTTCTCCTCGGCGTACTTCAAGCCCTTGCCTTTGAGGGTGTTGATGTGCACGACAACCGGCTTGTCGGTGTCCTTGACCTTTTGGAAGGCATCGATGAGAGTGGCGACATCGTTACCGTCGCCCACATAGACATATTCAAGACCCATCGCCTTGAAAAGGTTGACCTCCGCCTTTCCGTTGGTCTCCCTAAGCAGCTGAAGGTTCTTGTACAGACCGCCGTGGTTCTCCGCTATCGACATCTGGTTGTCGTTGACGATGATGATGAAGTTGCTGTTAAGCTCAGACCCTGCCACGCTCAGTCCCTCAAGGGCTTCGCCGCCGCTCAATGATCCGTCGCCGATCACAGCGATGACATTCTCCTTTCCACCTGCCAGGTCACGTCCTTTGACAAGTCCGCAGGCAAGGCTGATCGAGGTCGATGTATGGCCGATGACAAAATGATCGTGCTCGCTTTCGGATGGCTCGCTGAAACCGGTCACGTCATTGTAGTGGGCCGGATCCATAAACGCCTGCTTCCTGTCAGTCAGGATCTTATGCGCGTAGCTCTGATGTGAGACATCGAAGACGATCTTGTCGACAGGGGAGTTGAACACATAGTGCAGAGCCACAGTGGCTTCCACCATTCCAAGGTTCGGGCCGACGTGGCCGCCGTGATTGCTGACCTTTTCGATCAGATAGTGCCTGGTCTCATCAGCAAGGACGTTGAGCTGTTCGACGCTCAACTTCTTGATGTCGGCCGGGCCGTTGATTTTTTCCAAGTACATATCAAATTCCTTTATTTAGTTTCTTAGGCGATCCTTCAGAATCACCAACCTTATCATTTTCCCGATGCAAAGTAAAGCAATCTTTTTTGAATATGTCAGAGTCCGTCTCGGATGAAAGTATTTGAGGTAACATATTCCGTAATCAGGGTACACCATATCGCTTCATCTTTTATGACGGCCTGCACTTTGCCGCTGTCTTCCGGCATATTGTACAGGAGGAATTGTACTTCTCGATTCATATCGGCTATACAAAAGTGGCGATTTGTTCTGTTGGAATAAAAAACATTGTTCAAAATTTTGTATTATGCAGCAAAAACATTATGTTTGCATTACATAATGAACAGGGTATATGAAATTCGTTGACAGAATAGATGAAACTGCACGATTAAAGGATGCACTTGCAAGAGAGAAGTCCTCGTTAGTCGTGATGTGCGGTCGCAGACGGCTGGGTAAGTCAACGCTTATTAAAAGGGTGTTGTCAGAAAATGATGTTTACTTCCTTGCAGACCGTTCTGAAGAGCAACATCAGAGAGTATTGCTTGCAAAAGTAATAGCACAAATCTTCCCGGATTTCGACAAACTGACATATCCGGATTGGGAATCTATATTTCGTGCGGTCAATTATCGGACAGACAAACGTTTTACTTTATGCTTGGATGAATTTCCGTATCTTGTAGAGCAATCGCCAGAGTTGCCGTCTGTATTGCAGAAACTGGTTGATGAGAAGCAGTTGAAATATAACCTTGTGCTTTGCGGTTCATCACAAAATATGATGTATGGGTTGTTCCTTGATTCTACCGCTCCTCTATATGGGCGTGCTGATGAGATCATGAGACTTACGCCGATACACTTGCCGTATATTCAAAAGGCTTTGCATCTTAATGCGATGAATGCCATTGAAGAGTATGCCGTATGGGGCGGTGTGCCGCGTTATTGGGAACTGAGGGAAAACAGATGTTCGCTTGATGATGCCCTGTGGCGCAATATCCTTTCGGTAAATGGAACTCTTTATGAAGAGCCGATAAAACTATTTCAGGATGATGTCAAGGATATTGTCAAGACTTCAACGATCTTGTCTTATATTGGGACTGGCGCAAACCGGCTTTCCGAAATTGCCGCACGATGCGATGAGCCGGCAACCAATCTGTCGCGTCCGTTGAAGAAACTTATAGACCTCGGATTTTTAGAGAAAGATGTTCCTTTCGGAATCGACGAAAAGAATGCAAAAAAGAGCCTATATAAGATTGCAGACCCTTTTATGGCATTCTACTATCAGTTTGTCGTTCCTAATCGCTCGTTTATCGAGCTTGGCCGTCGCTTACCATTAGAACAGGCACTGACAGCCCATTTCTCGGAGTATGTGAGTATTCATTGGGAAAAACTATGCAGGGATGCTGTAACGGGAAATATGGTCAATGGAATTGTTTACGGTAGGGCAAAACGTTGGTGGGGTTCTATTCTCAATGAGGATAAGAAGCCGGAACAGGTCGAGTTCGATGTTATGGCCGAATCGCTTGACAAAAAATATCTGCTTGTTGGCGAATGCAAGTGGACAACAGGGGAGAATGGGAAACAATTGACAGCCGAACTTCTCCGTAAAGCTAATTTGCTGCCGTTTGCCAAGAGCTACACTATTGTTCCTATGCTGTTTCTCAAGAATGCTCCGAAAGATGATGCCGGGAATGCGATGTTGCCGGAAAAAGTTATTGAAATGATGAGGTAAATTAGTGGCCGACCATGGCCTGGAATACGTATCCCTGATCAGAGTTGATTATCTCCGGAGCTCCGTGCCTTGTAATGGCACTTTTGAGCGCATCTATGCAGTTTGACGTATCGAGTGAGTTGTGCAGGCTCCAGCCCACAATGCTTTATGGTGCGAAGTTATTGTTTTTAAATAAAGCACCTGTATTAAAATCCGGGAGTATTATAAAAATGGTTATTGATATGGTCAATAACGCCATGAAAAAGATCCCTAACCATGAAGGCTTAATCCTTCATTCAGATCAATGATGGCATTATCAGCATGTTAAGTATCAAAATACACTGAAAAAGAATGGCATAGAACAAAGCATCTCCAGAAAGGGTAACTGTCTCGACAACGCTATGATGGAGAACTTCTTTAGAATAATTAAAACAGAATTGCTATATTCACGTCAGTGGAATATTATGGACGAGTTCCAGAAGGAACTCCGAAAGTATATATATTACTACAACCACGAACGAATCAAACTGCGGTTAAACGGAATGAGTCCGGAGCAGTACCGGACTTATTGTATATAATAATCTAGTATTAACCGTCCAACTTTTGGGGTTCATATCTTCGAATACGTCATAAGACCTTTGGCTTAAAGTATTTATGATAAAATATTCCGAGATCCTGGTACACATTGTGTGCGCAACTAAAAATATTCTTAAAACACCTAAAAATATTAGGAGATATGATTTTTATTCTTATCTTTGCATCCGTAAGATAATATTCGCGCGTTTGTTAACTTAAAGAATCGAGCAATGAAACAGAGACTTACTGCAAAAGAGGAAGAGGTGATGAACATCATCTGGGCCAAAGGCGAGGTGTTTATCCGTGACATAGTCGCGGCGCTTCCAGATCCGAAACCCAACTACAACACCGTGGCGACACAGGTGAAATTCCTTGAGGATAAGGGATTTGTCAAGCGCAAGCCGATGGCGAACTCTTTCCAGTACAGCCCTGCGCTCACGGAACGTGACTATCACGGGACTACCGTCGGGGACGTTGTCTCCCGTTACTACAACAACTCCTACATCAGCCTTGTCTCCCAGTTCGTCGAAGAGGACAAGATGGATGTGGAGGACCTTAAAAAACTCATTTCTCAAATCGAAAGCAAAAGGAAATGATCGCTTACATCGTAACGAGCGGGTTGCTGCTTTCCGTGTTTTACGCATTCTTTATGTTGCTGATGCGGAAGACCACCTTCTTCACTTTCAACCGATTCTCCTTGATGGCTGGCAGCCTGCTTTGCTTGGCGCTGCCGCTCGTCCATTGGGATTTCAGCGGAACCGCGGTCTCGAACGTCATCCCGACCCTGACCCTGCCGCAAGCGGTGGTCAGCGCGGAAGGCGGAACCCTGAATGCGGCAGACAAAGGAATATCCTGGCTCGGAGTCGTTTCAGGAATATACTTTCTCGGGGCCTTCGTTGTCTTGATTATGAATATCTTGTCCGTAATCCAGACATCCCGTATGATAGCCTCCGGCGAGCATATTCAGAAAGAGGGGTTCAAGGTTACTATCGTGGACGCTCCGGTGGCATCATTCAGCTTCTTGGGTCACATCGTGATCAGCCGGGAGGACTTCACCGCGAATCCGGTGATTCTGACGCACGAGATGAGCCACGTGAGGAAGCACCATTCTGTTGACGTGCTGCTGTTCTCGGTCGTCACCGTCCTGCACTGGTTCAATCCTCTCGTCTGGCTTGCCAGGGCTGAACTCAAGATGCTTCACGAATATGAAGCCGATGAATCTGTGATCAATCAAGGTGTCAACGCCGCTGACTATCAGCTGCTTCTTGTCAAGAAGGCTGTCGGTGAGCATCGTTTCCGGCTTGCGAACGGTTTCAACCACACAAAACTTTCAAATCGAATCGCTATGATGATGTCAGAAAAAACTAATGGATGGTTCAGGCTTGCGTATGTCGTCTGCATACCACTTCTTGTTTGCACATTGTGCTTCAGCAGTTTCACAAAACAGGATTCAACCGGATCGTTGTCCGATGAGACAATGATCTCGGAAACAGCGCCAGAGAACGTCTCGGTTACTGTCACCGGGGAAAGTCGCAACGATATTAACATAGATGTTACCACCGATGATGATGAACCTGTCCCATTCCAAATGGTGGAGACCAAACCGGTGTTCCAAGGCGGTGACGCGAACAATTTCGCCAAATGGGTCAATGAGCATTTGATCTACCCGGAGGATGCTCAGAAAGCTAAGAAACAAGGTCGCGTCGTTGTTCAGTTCACTATCACAAAGACAGGAAAAATGGAAAACGTCAAAGTCTTGAGAGGAACCTTCAAATCCTTGGATGAGGAAGCGTTGAGGATTGTCAAATCTTCTCCTGTATGGGAACCAGGTAAGATGCAGGGCAAGGCGGTCGATGTCACCTACACATTCCCTATCATATTCCGACTCAAATAATGAGATTAAGCTACAAATTATTGATTACGATCAGCTTGCTTGCGTCGCCACAGATTGTGGCGGCGCAAGTGGCCGATCCACAGTCAGACCGGAACGCGGCCTTGAGTGAGGCCCGGTACCTCAAGAGTATATTCAAAATTGACGAGGCGATTGAGAGATTGTCCGCTTTCGTCACTCCGGACCGTTTCGATGAGGAGATTCTGTCCGAACTGGCGGACTGTCATTTCCAGAACGGGGACTACGAGTCCGCCGCAGGGACATATTTCCTGCTGACCTCCAAGTTTCCGCGGAACATCCTGTACAAAGTCAAGCAGATGCAGACTTTCTACAGGATGAAGGCTTTCGCCCAGAGCGCTGAGGCCGGGAAGGCGGTGCTGCAACTTGACACGATACCGGCCATCGCCGCGTTGGTGGGGGACTCGTTCAATCAGGCGGATATGCCGGACTCGGCGCTGACATACTATCGGCTCACGCTGTCTCTTAAACCATTGAATGAAAGCGTAGTGAGTAAAGCCGCGCGGATTCTCCTCTCTCGCCGGGACTATGACGGCGCGATCCGGCTGACTGATGAATATCTCACCTTGGACCCTGATAATATGACAGTGGCTCCGATCAAAGGTCTGGCACACTATTCCAAGAATGAATATGCCCCTGCGATCGATGTCTTTGAGCGTCAGGAGAAACTTGATAACGATTCCTATCCGGTCCACTATTATCTCGGACAATGCTATTGGCACACGGAGGTCATGTATCGTGCGCAGGAAGAACTGCTTGCGGCTTGGCAGATTGATTCAAGCGATGTTAATCTGGCATATTCAATAGCGGCTGTCTATGCCGACAGCAACCGTTCTTTTGAGAAGGAGGTCAAACCGTGGCTTGACAAGGCGATGAACATGCTTCAGCCGGATCCGCTGATTATGTTCAGGCTTTATCAGCAATATGGTCTCGGAGAAGCGAAACTTTTCCATTGGGACGAGGCTATCGCTCATTATCAGAAGGCATACGGTTACAATCCGAAATTCATCTCCGCCCTTACCAACATCGCCTATTGCTATGAGCAGAAAAAAGACTACAAATCCGCCCTCGAATGGTACGAGAAGTACTTGAAAGTCGCCAAGCCTGGTTCACGAGGCTACAATTTCGCCACCCAAAGCGTCAAGTACCTCAAAGGTGAGCTCTTTATGGATGAGAAGTAAGGCGACATATTCATCATCATAAAAGGCTGCGGTTCCGGATAAATTGCGTATATTGCCGTCATTAAAACAGACGGTTATGAGAAAGATTCTGGTTTTGTCGATGATGATGTTGGCTTTGTGCCCGGTTATGCACGGGCGGGAGGCCAGAGTTGCTGAATATCCGGATATTAACGGACATTATCTCAAGAGGGAGTGGAGGCGGTACGAGCGGCTTTCCAGGCGTGACAGGCCGGAGAAAGAGATCGCTCTGCTGACGTTCATCAAAGAACAGGCGCTGAAGAACCGGCTGGACAAGGACTACTACGATGCTGTGGTAACTATCGGCACGACACAGGCGCGGAGGAACTGGAAGCTGCGGGACTCTTTGAGAAACGTATTGACGGAAGAGTTCATCAAGGCCGGAAAACCCATAATGGCATATTCATTAATCAATTCGAGGGATTTGGGACGGCAGAAATTTGATGCGCTGCGGTTCGCGGAGGATAATGCCGAGGTCTTGAAAAAAGGAAGGAATGATGATTTTTGGTGGCGCGGCTACTGGGGCGACGGCTATGTCTGCGACCACGAATTCATCCCTAATGACTATGAATATATTCTTTGGCACTGTCTGTCAGACGCTTCCGCGCACGACAAGGCTTTGGAGCTCTTGAAGGATGCGGTCGCCGGGAACTTTCCTCAATCTGCGTTGCTTGCCTATAGTGAGGCGCTTCGCAAGGATGGAGACAAGGAACTGGAACGCCTCGCCACGGACTGGAGCGGAAGCGTAGTGGCGTTGCTGCCGGGGAAGGTGCTGCTTAAAAGGGAATATGACAGGTTGGTCAAGGAGGGCGGAACATCGCGGCAGTTTGCCGAGCTTGACTCCAAATGTCAGGCTTTCGAGAAAGAGCGGGAGTCGTATATTCCAAAATATGTAAGTTCGGATCTTCTCTTTGTTTCCTCTAATGATGTGAATAAGATAATCGCTGAGGACTGTGGAGGTGTGATTTCGTCATTGATTGATAGGCTGGAGGATAAGGATGTTTCCGTGTTGGTCCGTGAAGACACCGTGCTGGTTCGGTTCCGGAATATCAAGTCGACCAATCTGTCGGTTGAGAGCCAGGGTAAGAGTGTGTTCCGTAAAAGGCTTGATAATCAGGTACGGAGTTTTTACGTCTGGGACACTGTGAAGGTGGCTCTGCCGGAGCTGGAGGATGGAAACTATTGGATCAAGGTTTCCGGCTCCGGGAAAGAGGCCGAGATCTCGTACGTTCACAAGACAGTGTCCGTGGCTGTCAGGAAGCAGGGTGACGGATTCGCGGTTTTCCCTGCTGATTACATCACCGGAGAGCCTTTCAAGGAGGTTGATGTCAAGATGACGAGAGGGGAGCGGGTGCTCTCGGCGCATCTGAGCATTGATGGATTCACGTTATTGCCTTCCGAGATGCAGGAACTGGCGGCTAAGAAGTCCGGACTTGAGTGCAAGGTTGTCTGCTCGGTGACGGATGGGAAAGCTGTTCGGCTCAGCAAGGAGGTTGTCATTGTCAAGGCGTCGTATCTTGACCGTCCGGTCACTTCGACAAGCTCAGTGACCAGTAGGGCTTTGGTCGCTGAGCCTGTCGAAGCGACCGTAGGGAATCATTCCGAAACAGAAACCTACGGCCGAATATTCAACGACCGTGGAGCCTACAAGCCCGGCGACACAGTCCGGTTCAAAGCCGTGATGTTCCGTGGAGATATTCATAAACAATTGGAAGTCATCGGAAAAGAAAAGGCATTCAAGGCCGCGTTATACGATTCTCAGATGAATATGATCGAGGAGAAGTCGTTCCGCACCAACGATTTCGGGTCCTTCGCCGGAGAGTTCGTCATTCCGAAAGGGCGGCGCAACGGGCTGTTCAAGATTGCTGTTGCCAATGGCGACAAGGAGATTACGTCCAGAATGTTCAGGGTAGAGGATTTTGTACTGCCAACGTTCGATTTGACTTTTAATGAGCAGGAATCACTTTATTTCGCCGGAGATTCCGTGACCGTCTCCGGAAAGGTCGAGAGCCTCTCGGGGCATAGCCTCGCTTCCGCCCGGATGACGTTAAAGGTGTCGTGTGACGGGAAGACAGTGGATGAAAAAGAGATAAAGTCCTCATCGGACGGACGTTTCAGTTATAGATTCAAGGCGAAGGATCAAGGACGATATTCAATCAATGTGACCGTGAAGGACGAGACAGGGGAGACCAGAGCGTTTGACACGTCGGTCAATGTCTATAATGTGATCAAGCTTGATGTCCGTCTGGTTAACGGTATTGACGGGAATCTGTTGCTTGCTGATCTGAACGAATCTGGCAAGGTGTCACAGAGAATCGTGACCGAAGACAAGGCTGTTTTTGCGTTGGAAGTCCGTGACAGATTCAGTAAAAAAGTGAAGTCTGAGATTCGCTATGAGTTCTTGGACATTTCCGGAACAGTCTTGCAGACAGGTAAATGCGCTTCCGGCGATGAGATTGACTTGCCGACAACGGCTGACGGACTTTATGTTCTCCGGGCATATTCAGAGAAAAAGTACAGTCTTGGCAAGGTGGTCAAGGCGGAGAAAGAATATAACCTTGTGAAGGTGAGCCGTGAGGCGAAGTCGCTTGTGGCTCCTGCTGTCTGTCTTCTGTTGCCGGGTAAGACCGAAGTCGCTCTTGGCGAGGACATCGTTATGACGCTCGGAGCTTCTGTGGCACCATTATGGGCGGTCGCGACAATGCTTGACTGTGGCGGGAATATCCTTGAATCCAGAATGGTTACGATGGACGGCTCGTCTGCCGGTTCGCTGCGAGAATTGCGTTTTCGCTACCCAGCTGGAGCTGATGGCCCTGTCAGCATCCAGTTGCTCTTCTTTAAATATGGCCGCTTCTTTAAGTACGAGCATATTTACAACAGACTGTCGGACGAACTTGATATGCCTCTGGATTTCAGCGCCTTCACCGATGTCACCAATCCTGGCACTGAATATACCGTCAAGGTCCGCGTCCCGGATGGCATCGAAGGCCTCGCGGCGATTTATGACAAGAGTCTTGATGCGGTCCGAAAGGAGATCTGGAATCCGGTAAGGCTTGAACCTAAGGCCGTTTCGGATGTCCAGATGGATATCGCCTGTGGATATATCACGAACAAGTCTTTACGCAACATCGGCAAAGGATTGTCTTCCGGGATAAACGGTATAGTGACGGATGTGAACGGGGAGCCGCTTATCGGAGCGTCAGTCATCGTGGACGGCACCTCCTATGGCACATCAGCTAACCTTGACGGGTATTTCTCACTTGACGCAAGTCCTGGGACGCTGATAACAATCAGTGACATAGGCTACCGGAGTGTGACATTGCGAGGAACTTCGGGAATGAATATCGTCCTTGAGGAAGACGAGTCACTGCTTGATGAGGTGATGGTGATTGGTTACGGAGTCGCCTCCAAATCGGCACGGCGTCGTAAGAACCGTTCCAATGATTCGGGACGCAATTATGAGAAATCTGAGTCAAGTGCTTCTGCCGCCGCTGATTATGATTTCACATCCGTGGCTGTCAGAAAGATATTCTCAGAATCTTTGGCCTTTGAGCCGTTCCTCTATCCGGAAAACAACGAGGTCAAATTTACGTTTAAGACATCTGACAAACTCTCGACCTATCACGTTTTGTTCTTCGCTCACGACAAGGCGATGCACAACGGCACATTGACAAGGGACTTCACCGTGACCGTGCCTGTAAAAGTCTCCGTCAACGCTCCGAGGTATCTTTACTCTGGAGACGAATGGACATTGACGGCAACCACCGTCGGCAATTCAGACGCGGTGATAGAGGGCGAGATGAAGATCCTTGAATATTCAAGAAGCGGCGAAGCCATTGACTCGCTGAAAGTTCCAGTGACGGTGAACGGTCGTGAACAATCGGTCGTGTCTTTCCCGGTTGATGTGCCTCACGACATCGACTCACTGACTTTCAAGGTCATATTCGCCTCAAAATCATTCAGTGACGCTGTCCAGTTCGGTGTTCCGGTTCACGATGCGAGTCAGGTCATCACCGAGTCCCATTCGGCCATAGCCTTGCCGGGAACTGACAAGGATAAGTTGCTGGAATCGCTCAGAAGCCGTTTTGTGAACGTCTCCTCTGCCGGTGCTGTCTGTGAAGAGATCTCGATCGGCAGGATGATCGAAGAGGCCGCGACACAGAAGTCTGAGCCGTCAGCCAATGATGTACTGTCACTTACAGAGGCATATTGCTTCAAATCATTCAAGTCGGAGCGCGACACTTCGCTGCTGGGCAGAATCCTTGCGTGCAGGAACTCCGACGGCGGTTTCGGCTGGTTCGAAGGTATGCGTTCCTCACAGTCAGTCACCGCCACGGTGCTGGATCGGATGGCTTTGGTGAGAAGCCTGGGCGGGAATATTCCTGATCTGACATCTTCTGTCGAGTATCTGGATTCCACTCAGTTCCTGGGCTTCCCGCGCTGGTTCGGCGGCCTGTCGAACGACACTTATATGCTCGTCCGCTCGAACTTCCCGTCGGTCGGCTTCAAGGTGCGGATGGACAAGTCGCAGCGCAAGGAGTACCGCTCCCGACTCTCCTCTTTCCGGAAATATGCCCGCATCTACCTTTCACCTTCCAACCGCTTCGATTTCATTGATGGTCAGCCAGGTGCGAAGGCAAGACGTGTCCGTACCCTCAGCAATCTGATCGGCTCCGAAGAAGGAGTATCCTTGGCTCGCGCTTGGGGCGAGCGTTTTAATGTCGATGCCGCGCTCCGCAGATCAATGGACGAAGACATCCTCTCCATCCTTGAATATGCCGTCAGGCACGATGGTGGCAGCTTCTACTACCCGAACGCTGTGATGCCGTTCAGAGGACTGCTGGAAAACGAAGCCTATGCCCACTCGCTCATCTCCGATGTGCTTTTTGAATACGCTTCCTCACATTCTGATCAAGTCACCGGTCAGAAAGCCGCCGAGATCGCCGATGGAGTCCGCTTATGGTTGATATTACAGAAAGAAACCCAGAACTGGGACACGGATCCTGCCTTTGTGAACGCCCTGTGTTCAGTCGGAAAGGGTAGCACCGACTTGCTGAACACCAGTGTCGTGACCCTGACCCAGCGTGTGCTGAAGCCTCTTGCTGATGTGAAGGCCTCCGGCAACGGCTTCTCCCTTGAAAAGCGTTATTTTATTGGAGACAATGAGGTTGGCCAAGGCGACACCGTCCGTAGAGGAGACCGTATCCGTGCCGTCTATACCGTCCAGAACTCCGAGAACCGAAGTTTCATCCGTCTGACCGCACCCCGTGAGGCGTCTCTGATTCCAGTTGACCAGTTGTCTGGGATCTACAATCTGTCTTTCACCCCGCTGACCGTTGACGGCTGGTACCGTGTCTCCCCGTGTGGTTACCGTGACGTGAAGCCCGACCGTACCGTCTTCTATTTCGACACCTACCCCGAAGGCCGCACCACCGTCACCGAAGACTTCTTTGTGACCCAGACCGGCACCTTCCAGGCCCCCGTCCCCGAAATCGAATCCCTCTACGCCCCGCATTACCGCGCCAACGCCGCTGCCGTCCCGCGCAACCTGGAGGTCAAGTGACTTGTATTTGCCGGGACTATTCATTATTTTTGTGAAGATATGATTAAGTAACATGAAAAAAATAAGTTGCCTCAGATTAAGAGAATATTTTCGAGGATAGATCTATTTTCGAAGAAGGAGTGTGCCGGTGGCACATGACTGATGAGAAAAGAGATATAGACCGAAAAGATTCCTTAAGATGATGCAGGTTATTTTTTGAAGGTTACTAAGTTGTTGAAAGAAAGATAGATGATGAAGAATGTTATAGTGCGAAACAGCACGGCTGAATTTCTCACCTTCATAGCGGAAGGGAAGGAGGAAGGTATTCAGGTGCTATATAAGAATGAAAGTATATGGGCGACTCAGAAAGCAATGTCGATGCTATTTGACTGCTCGTCTGATAATATTGGCTTGCACCTGAAGAATATCTTTAAATCTGGTGAACTTGAAGAAGGTTCAGTTACCGAGAAAATCTCGGCAACTGCGGCGGATGGCAAAATGTATATGACGAAATTTTACAATCTTGATGCGATTATTTCGGTAGGCTACCGTGTCAATTCTATCCGAGCCACACAGTTTCGTCAGTGGTGCACAAGTGTTTTGCGACAGTTCACAATTCGAGGCTATGTTGTGGATAAAAAGCGGATGGAAAATGGAACCTTCATCGGAGAAGACTACTTTGAACATCTGCTTGCAGAGATTCGTGAGATTCGGTTGAGTGAGAGAAGATTCTACCAGAAACTGACCGACATTTACGCCACAGCTGTTGACTATAACCGTGACGCGCCCACAACAAGATTGTTCTACAAAAAGGTACAGAATAAAATTCACTTTGCCGTTCACGGCCACACCGCCGCAGAACTGATTGTGGAAAGAGCTGATGCAGGTAAGGAACATATGGGTTTGACGACCTGGGAGAATGCTCCGGATGGAAAGATTGTTCAGTATAGCGAAGAATTACCTGAATGGTGTGGAATTGGAAGATATGGGAAAATTGGTCAACTCCGTTTTGGATATGGCCGAGAGAATGGCAGACAGGCATATTCCGATGACTATGGAAGACTGGGCTAAACGCATAGACATAATCCTTGAAGCTGGTGGTGATGCTATATTGAACGATGCCGGAAAGATTACTGCGGAATTTGCCAAGAGTTTTGCTGAATCCGAATTTGAAAAGTACCGAATCATTCAAGATCGCTTGTTTAAATCAGATTTCGATCGCCTGAACGATTGTGATCTGCTGAATACCATAGAATAATACCTGGTCGCAGAGCTTGTCGAAGCGACCAGAAAATATCCTTACAAAACACTTTCAGCCCTATGTGCCACAGAACGTCCCCAGTTGTGCTTGATGCTGAAAAAGTAAACCTCCAAGTCGTTCGCAATTCATCCCAATACGCCACCTGATGCCTTGAAAAGGCCTATCGCCTGAAAGCTTTTTGTAAAAAAATCCGAGGAAATAGTTTTTTCCATCCTTTATGCAATTGAGTTATGTTTGTCCGGAGAAAGCCGTATTCCCCGGACAAACCAGTGATATAGTGCGGCTTGTCCGGGGAAATGGCCGTTTTGGCGGACGAACGTGTGGTTTTGACTCTGCCGAACGAGTGTTTTTGTTTAACCTTTTGGATTTGCAAGGCTAAATCTGTATGTTTGCGGTCAAGAACATTAACAATGGCGGAGGAATGGAGCATATTCGCGGATTGGAATCCGTGGCACGGGTGCACTAAGGTGAGTCCGGGCTGCAGGTTCTGTTATGTCTATCGGCAGGATGAGATGTACGGGAGCGAGATCGCAAGCAACCTTGCGCGCAAGACGGCGGCGTTCAACCTGCCGGTAAAAAGGAAGCGGGACAATACTTTCAAGATTCCTTCCGGCAAGATTGTCTTCACGTGCTTCACTTCGGATTTTCTGCTGGAGGACGCGGATCCGTGGAGGCCGGAATGCTGGGAAATGATGCGCTTTCGGAGCGACTGTATGTTCTATTTCTTTACAAAACGGATTGACCGTCTGGAACGGTGTCTGCCTCCGGACTGGGGCGACGGGTACGAGAATGTCATCATCGGCTGCACGGTGGAGAACCAGGCTATGGCCGAGCGTCGGCTTCCCATATTCAAGGAACTTCCGATAAGGCATAAGTCGATCATTGTGGCGCCGATGCTTGAGCGGATGGACATCTCACGATGGCTGGATGGCACGATCGAGGAGGTAAGTGTGAGCGGAGAGTCCGGAGTGGGGGCGAGGCCTTGTGATTTCGATTGGATTCTGAATCTGCGTTCGCAATGCGTCGCCAAAGAGGTTCCGTTCCGTTTCCACCAGACGGGTGCTTACTTCATCAAAGACGGTAGGACGTACCGCATCCACCGCCGCCACCAGCTGAGCCAGGCCCACAAGGCCAACATCGACTACGGCATCAAAGACTACTATGTTCCTGAAAAGCCTTGGAATCTCTGGGCGGAATCGGATTACAGGTAGATTGCGGTTAGGATTCTTTTCGCTAATTTTGAGACCAAAATATGATGAATGATGAAAGATAAGGTCAAGGTTATAATCTTCGATGCGGACGACACACTGTGGGACAACCAGACGTACTTTGACAGGGCGGAGGACGTGTTCACGGAGGAGTTGAAGGAATATGGGACGGCGGAGGAACTGTCTGAGGAGCTATACAAGACTGAATCGGCGAATATGCCGATTCTGGGCTATGGTGCGAAGGCGGTCTGCATTTCGATGATGGAGACGGCTTTGAAGGTGTCTGACCACAAGGTGCCGGGCGAGAATCTTTCACGAATATTATCGAGCGCGAAATCGCTGCTCAGCCTTCCTACGACACCGCTTCCGGGGGTGGCGCGGACGCTTGACACTCTGGACAAGACCGGTCGTTACCGCTTGATACTGATGACAAAAGGGGATATGCTGGATCAGCAGAACAAAATCAAACGCTCTGGGCTTGACAAATACTTCTACCGGGTTATCGTCGTCACCAAAAAGGGAATCAAGGAATATCTTGACATCTGCAATGTGGAGCAGGTCGCACCGTCACAGATCGCTGTGGTCGGTAACTCCTTCAAGTCCGACATCCAGCCGATAATCGAGATCGGGGGCTACGGCATCCATATTCCTTTCCACACTATGTGGAGGCACGAGGTGACGGAGGAGTTTGAGCATCCGAACATCACCCGCCTTGACTCTTTTGAGGAACTTACTAAGATGTTCATTGACAATGAATAAGAATCAACCGGACAGGATTTTGGTGCGCGGAGCGAGGGTGCACAACCTGAAGAATGTGGATGTGGACATTCCGCTGGGGAAGATCGTAGGGATCGCCGGGGTGTCCGGGTCCGGGAAGTCCTCGCTGGCGCTTGGGGTGCTATATTCAGAAGGATCAAGACGTTACCTTGAGTCTCTTTCGACTTACACAAGAAGGAGGATGACGCAGGCGGCGAAGGCTGACGTGGATGAGGTGCTATATGTCCCTGCGGCTCTCGCGCTTCATCAGAGACCGGGGATTCCGGGCATACGCAGTACTTTCGGTACAGGCACGGAACTTCTTAACAGCCTTAGGCTTATGTTCTCAAGACTGGCGAGTCACAGATGTCCGAACGGTCACTATGTCGAGCCATCTTTGCTGGTGGCGGCTGGAAAGGAGCTTGTCTGCCCTGCGTGCGGAGAGCATTTCTACGCGCCATCGGCTGAGGAACTGTCGTTCAACAGCCAAGGAGCGTGCCGTAAATGCGACGGAACCGGAACAGTACGAACTGTGGATGAATCCACGCTTGTCCCGGACGAGAACCTCACGATTGACGAAGGGGCTGTGGCTCCTTGGAACACGCTGATGTGGTCTCTGATGAAAGATGTCTGCCGAGCGATGGGGGTGCGCACAGATGTCCCGTTCAAGGATCTGACTGACAAGGAAAAAGACATCGTCCTTCACGGTCCGGCGGAGAAAAAACACATTCTCTACAAGGCGAAGAACTCCAATGACGCCGCCGAACTGGATTTCACATTCTATAACGCGACCTACACGGTGGAGAACGCACTTGCCAAGGTCAAGGACGAGAAGGGAATGAAGCGTGTGGAGAAGTTCCTGAGGCTTGACGTTTGCCCGGACTGCGGAGGCACAAGGCTTTCCGATGCGGCAAGGGCACCGAAACTTAGAGGAATATCATTGGCTGAGGCCTGCACAATGACCCTAACCGAGATTGTGGAATGGGTCAAAGGCGTTCCGGCTTCGCTTCCGGAGGAGATGAGGCCCATGGCCGAAAGCATCTGCGAATCGTTCTTGGACACGGCCAAACGACTGATGGACTTGGGAATAGGCTATCTTTCACTGGACCGCTCAGCGGCTACTCTATCGACCGGAGAACGTCAGAGAATGCAGCTGGCCAGAGCCGTAAGAAATCGAACAACGGGAGTCCTGTATGTTCTCGATGAACCTTCAATCGGTCTGCATCCATCGAATATTATCGGACTCTGCGGCGTGATGGAGGACTTGATAGCGGATGGAAACTCCGTCATTCTGGTTGACCACGACACGCAGATCCTCACCAAGTCCGACTGGATGATCGAGATGGGGCCCGGTGCCGGCTCAAGCGGCGGTACAGTGATAGCTCAGGGCACGATAGGCGACATCGAGGCCAATGAATATTCAAAGATAGGTCCTTTCCTTTCTGGCAAGAATCCTCTTAAGGTAAGACAACAGATAAAAGACTCTGACATATTCATTGATGGCAAGATAACGATGACAACTGATGCTATCCACACGGTCAAGCCGCTGAAGGTGGAGATCCCGAAAGGGAGGCTGACGGTTGTCACAGGTGTATCCGGCTCCGGCAAGACAACGATGGTGCTTGAAAGTCTTATTCCAGCGCTTCAGGCGAAGATGGCAGGGCACGATCTGCCATGCCACGTGAAGTCAATAGACGCTGAAGGAATACGTCAGGTGAAACTCATAGATGCTTCACCGATAGGCATTAACGTTCGCTCTACGGTAGCGACTTATGCCAACGTGCACGATGAGTTAAGGAAAGTCTTCGCCAAGACTCCGGACGCGAAAAAGCACGGCTACAAGGACGGGGATTTCTCCTACAATACCGGCAAGCTCCGTTGCCCGACCTGTGACGGCACAGGTGTGATAAGCCTTGACGTGCAGTTCCTTCCGGATGTGGACATCCCCTGCCCGGATTGCCGAGGGTCGAGATATTCAAAGGTGGCCGGCAGCATCCGGAGGGAGAATGCGGCCGGAGAATTCCATTCGCTTCCTGAGCTGATGGGCATGGACATAAATTCAGCTCTTGACGCTTGTGCGGATCTGAAACTGATCAGCCAGCGGCTTCGGATTCTGAGGGATCTCGGCCTTGGCTATCTGACATTGGGAGAAGAGACCCCGAGCCTGTCCGGAGGTGAGGCCCAGCGACTTAAACTGGCCAGCGAGATGGGCAGGGGGCAGAGCGACTCCGTCTTTGTGTTCGACGAACCGACCATAGGCCTTCACCCGTCCGATGTCCTGACGCTACTGAAAGTGTTCCAGAGCCTTATCGATCACGGAGCCACCGTCATAGTCATCGAGCACGATCTGGATGTCATCCGCAACGCCGACTACATCATAGACATGGGTCCAGGAGGTGGTGCCGAAGGTGGCCGTATTGTCGCGACCGGTAGCCCGGATCAAATCCGTGAGGCAAAGGACAGCGCCACCGGCAGATTCATTTAAAAGATCAAACCGGAAATAATGCTGGCCACGATTGTGGACACTGCCACACTGACCAGTCCCGGCATCATAAAGCTGTGGTTCAGAAGATATTTCCCGATCACGGTCGTTCCGCTGCGGTCGAAGTTGACCGTAGCGATGTCCGAAGGATAGTTCGGTATGAAGAAATAGCCATAGACGCTTGGCAGTACACCCAAAAGCACAGGTCCCGGGATGCCCAATGAATATGCCAGCGGCAGCATCGCCACGACCACCGCACCTTGTGAATTGATCAGAACCGAACCGGCTACAGCCTTTTTCGGTGAAGCCTTGCTGACTATGACCATCAGCGCGGCGGCTGTAAGCATCACAATCTGAATGACTATATTCATTTTCAACCGGCCGCCGTCCTCGTAGGAAGGGAGCGACCTTTGGCATGACGCGAACAGCACGATGACGGCGATTGAGGCAAGGAATATATAGACCGCGCGTTTCGCTGACGCGGAGATTTCCTTTCCGAGGGATGTCGCTGTGCTACCGTACATATATTCATACATCTCCGGGTCTTTCAGCCTTGTCTGGAACGCAGGGTCCTTGCCAAGGTCCAAGCCTCTTTTATAGGAGCATGCGCTTGCGGCGAGGCCTGTTCCGGAAATCGCTCCCAATGCCAGGCTTCCGTACCGTGAGCCGACATAAAGTGCCAGAAGCACTATCATCAACTGTATCAAAAACATAATTGTGAATTTTTCTCAATGTTTGGATTTTGCAAAACTACGGCAATATTTTGAATATTTATGCTGAGGTTTTACTTATTTTTCATATATTGCGAATAATTTTAATGACACATAATTAGAACCGATTCTACCTGCTGATGATTGAAAAGCACACTCATTATGCATTAACGCTCGCCGGTGTTTTATTGATGCATGTTGTTCCAGCCATTTGCGGGGACGGTGTCACGCATCCGGCATGTTTGTCTGAATGCCTTGAAACAAAGGATATTAAAGTGACTTTGGTCCAGAAAAGACAGAATTATTGTTCTGACCATAAGACGCGTGACACAGACATCCGCTCTCCGAAATCGGTGACCATCCATCCTGATGGCTCTAAGTTCTACGTCAATTCTCTAGAGGGCATGAGGACTGTTGTCTTTGAGGTTCCTACCGGAAAGAAAATCAAAACTGTCCAACATCGGTTTGATGGTTCGGACAAGGAGTTGTGGGCTGATGAAAGCGGCTATTACACATTCAAGGACAAGCGCAGGAATCCTCGGACATTCTCGGGGAAACCAGTCGAATCGGCTTTCTCCCACAAAGGTAAATATTTGTGGATATCCTATTACCGAAGAAGTTACGACATCAATGCGCAAGAACCTTCCGCTGTCGCCGTCTTGGACACGGAAAGGGACACGATTATCCGGATGTTCGAGACTGGGCCGCTCCCTAAGATGATCGCCGTGTCTGATGACGGAACGAGATTGGCGGTCACTCATTGGGGAGACAACACGGTCGGTGTCATGGACATCTCAAGTGACAGGCCTGAGGATTGGCATTACATCTCCAACTATGTGATCGGTAGTAAATTATCCCTTGATTATAGCAGGACAGAGCCGGTCAACAGGGACAATGGCAGCGGGCACTGCCTGAGGGGAACCCTGTTCACACCTGACAACAGGTATCTTCTGGTCGGTTGTATGGGCGGTGCCGGTGGAATCGCCGTGATAGATCTTGAGGCCTCTTCGTATCTGGGGAGGATTGTAGGCTTGAAGCCGAACGTCAGGCATTTAATTTGCAAGAATGGCTACCTTTATGCAAGCATCAACACCGCAGGCTATGTCCAAAGGGCAGAAATGACAAGTGTCTATTCGGCCATAGCTGAACTTGATGGGAAAAGGGAAACCGCCAGAATCAACGGTTGGGAAAGCTGCAAGGTATTTCCGGGCGCGAGAACGATAGTAGCTTCGCCAGACGGACGGTTCATCTTCGCGGCATGCAATTTTTCCAGCAGAATCGCTGTCGTGGAGACAAAGACCATGTCCATGATCGGATCCGTCCGCGCGGATTCGTATCCTGTCGGGTTGGCGATAACGCGGGACGGGCACTATCTTTTCTCGACCTCCCAGGGCAATAGCAGTGGCGGTGGCAATGCTGTGGACATATACAGAATTGAATATAAATGAGAAACGCAATAAGAACAGTGCTTGTGGCGATCGCCGTGATGATCTCGGTCGCTGCCAATGCCCATAACATCATGTCCGAGGTCGAGGATTCGATCACGGTGTCAACTGAAAAACTGGCGGACATCCTCGTGGAGGAAGGAATGAAGATGATTGGCACACCATACCGCTATGGCGGCAGCGGACCGAGGGCCTTCGATTGTACTGGATTCACAAAGTATTTGTACAAGAAGTTCGGCTATGACCTGGAGCGTTCTTCCGTAGGCCAATCAAAGCAAGGAAGGGAAGTGAGCGGCTCGTGGTCCAACTTTCAAAAAGGAGATCTGGTTGTGTTCGCGGCGCGACGCAACGCCAGCAGGGTCGGCCACATCGGGATATTCATAGAGCTTGACAGTTCGGGCAGGGATTTCACTTTCATCCATGCGGCGGTGAAAGGTGGGATTCAGATCTCGCACATCACTGAGAAATATTACTCATCCAGGTTCCTTGGAGCGAGAAGAATCCTTCCTGATTTTGTAAGCCATAAAGATGAGAAGGTGATGGAAGCCTTGCCTGAAAACACGGTCATTGATGTCAGGGACACCTTGCGGCTGCAGGAAGGTGACATGCGTGTCCTGCTTATGGCGGACGGGCGTTGGATGGTCATCGGGGACGATGGATCTCTGAACGTCCCTAAGGACACAGCCAGCATTGTCCTCTCTCCGTCCGGCACTTGGTCAGCGATCAAGCATGTGTCGCATCGCATTCCGTCCAGGACGGATCCTCCTCGGCAGGCGTTGGTGGAGAATGACACACCTGCTCCGGAGGCGAAATACCACACAATCAAGTCCGGCGACACTCTTTCGTCAATCGCGTTAAGGTACAAGACCTCGGTCTCTGCGTTATGCAGGCTCAACGGGATGTCAGTGAAAACCACACTTCGCATTGGGAAGAGGATACGGGTTAAATAACAATTGAAAGATGAGAAGATTTCTCTCCTTGCTTCTGTTTGTGACGTTTTCTGTCAGCCTCATGGCCCAGAACGGAAAGAACGTCACGGTGAAATGGCTTAAAGACAATTACACAAAAAGAGAGGTGATGATCCCGATGCGGGATGGGGTCAGACTCTACACCGCTGTCTATGAACCTGTCTCGGCGGTCGATGCCAAACCAGTGATGCTTGTCCGCACTCCCTATTCGCTCAAACCTTACGGATTTGAGGCGGGGGAGGAACCTCTGCCAGGCAAACAGACATATTCATCCGGCATCTGGGATGACTTGCTCAACTACGCCGCGGATGGCTATGTTATTGTCTTGCAGAACGTCCGTGGCACCTTCCTGAGTGAAGGAGATTTCGAGAACATCCGTCCGCATCTTGGCGGCATGGCTGGAGGTACGGCGAAAGGGTGCATTGTTGACGAAGCCACGGACACTTACGACACGGTAGAATGGCTCCTTGCCAACACTGACAACAACGGAAACATCGGTGTGAAAGGAACCTCGTATCCTGGCTTTTACGCCACGATGGCTGCCCTTTCCCGCCATCCCGCGATCAAGGCTGTCTCGCCGCAAGCCCCTGTGACAGACTGGTTCATGGGGGATGACGCCCACCACAATGGCGCGCTCTGCCTTGCGGACTGCTACCGTTTCGGCTCGTCGATGTACAGAACGCGGAAAGCACCTTCGACTAAAGGCCTGTCTAAATTGGTGAATATCGACACCGATCTCTATGAATATTTCCTTGGCAGGCCGATGGCCGACCTTTCGGCGTACTTCGGCGACACCTTGGCGTTCTGGAACAGCATGGTCTCACATCCGGATTACGACAGATTCTGGAAAGACCGGAATCCCGGCCGGCATCTGAAGGACATCAAGCCTGCGGTTCTTGTCACCGGTGGTTTCTACGATGCCGAGGACTGCTACGGCGCGTTCGAGACCTACAACGAGATCCGCGGATTGTCTCCGGAATGCAACCTTTATCTGGCCGTGGGGCCGTGGTACCACGGGGGATGGAAGAACCGCAAGGCGAATCACCTTTCCGGAGCGTGGTTCGGAGAGGCGTCCGGGGAATATTACTTGGATGATATTGAGTATCCTTTCTTTACATATTACCTTGAAGGAAAAGGGAATATGCCTGCGAGGGTGAATATTCTACCATCCGGTGAGACTCTGAAATCAAAAATGGAAGGTGTACCATCTTCGACACTTTGGAAGACATATTCCTCATGGCCTCCGTCAGATGCGGAGCCTATCAGAATATTCTTTTCAGGTGCTGATTCCTTGAATATGTCAGGATTGCCTGACGTACTGGCTTTCAGGACATTCACGTCAGATCCAACGAACCCTGTCCCGTATATGGATGTAAAATCCAATGGACGTGACCGCGCCTACATGACGGCCGATCAGAGTTTCGCGTCAGCACGGGAGGATGTCCTTACATATTCAGGAAATGTACTTTCAGACACGTTGCATCTTGCAGGTCCGGTAAAGGCTCACATGGAATTGAGGCTCGACCTGCCGGACGGGGCATATTCAAAGAATATTGATGCGGACATTGTCGTCAAGTTGATTGATGTCCGCCCCGATGGTTATCAGATGCTTGTCAGAGGTGATGTGATGCCGCTCCGTTACCGTGACGGATTCAGCAAGGCAAAGGCTGTTAAGGCAGGAAAAGTCGTCAGCGTGGACTTCACGATGTGCGATATAGATCATTACTTCCTTCCAGGCCATTCTTTGATGATACAGATTCAGGGAAGCTGGTTTCCGCTCATCGCGATGAACCCTCAAACCTTTGTGCGGAACCCGTTCACGGCCACCGCGAAAGACTACAGGCCCATTAAAGTCTCTATTTCCTCTCATTCTTTTCTAGAGTGCGGTAAAGTCAATGCTTGCAGTCAATAAAACAAATATGTTTATTCGTATAACAAAAATGTTTACCACTTGATATGCTGCCTGATTCCACATTTGACCTATTGGAAAGCATCGCGAAGAAGCATCGCGATGGCGATTTCAGTTCCACAACAGAATCCGAGCGGAAAGTACTCGAACAAATCAACGCGGCCATTGCGGACGGCGACATCGAACTGTACCCTATGAAGGCTCTGCTGGCTGCAAGCAATGATTGGAACACCGGCCTGATCACCCGTATGGGACTATACAAGAATATCCTTCTGGAAGGGATCGAATGTGGTGCCCTCGTCCCAGGGAATGAATATGCCTGGGAATGGATAGGCTCCGCCGCGACGAACAACGACCCCGAAGAGTTTATCGATGACAAAACCCTCTATTACGATCTTCTCTCCTCGGCGGCAGAGTCCGGAATCACCGTCGCTCTGGACATTATGGACCGCATATGGGAGCCAGAGAACATCATCGAGGAGGATTGACGTTACCCCTTTCTCGAATCTTCATATATTTTTTCACATTAGGAGATAGAACAGACTCCTTTCGTCCATCAATATAAGTGACGATCCGAAAGGATAGGAATGGACGAAACTCTGACACAAGAATTATCTGAGTGCTGTTTTGCGTGATTGAAAGAATTTCCTAACTTTGCGTCGCTGGAGTAATCCAGCATAAATACGGAATGTGCGATCACGCGGCCCTCAATTGAAAATCTGACAGTTTTCCAACGAATAAGGGACTCACAAACAGCACTCTTTTCTTGTGTATCAGCACCTGCCCGCACAGGCACGCCCTTTTGGCGCACAGCCACCGCACGGCAGACACCAATACACAGTGTGGAGTTCCATTCGTTCTTCTTATTCGGGTTTTGTCAGAACCTTCAATTGAAAGAATGTGGAGTTCCACACTTTCGTTGTTGGTTGAAGTGAAAGTAACTGATGACAATACTTTTTAACAGTTGTACCCGACACGGAATAAGGGTGTGATGCATGAAAAAGACCAATTGCTTGATTCTCTGCTTAATCCTGCTATGCAATTTTGCAGGTGCCCAAATTTCCGGTAACATCGCGAACCACGACAAACAGATTGACTCCGAGAATATTTCATACATGACTGATCCGTCATGTGCGTATTGTAGCGACAACTACATGCGGACAGGTAAGACTGTCGAGATCTACACGGAATCCGGACATCACAAAGGTACCTACTCTGTCTGGTTAAGCAAAGGTGACAAGTATATAAAATTCAACGATGAATGGATACGGATTGAAGGGAAAAGCCGGTTTTTATACCATGGCAACGCCTATGTGATCAAAAAAAACTCATAATTCAGTCCGACACTGATAGATCAAGTCTTCGTCAAACATCTAACTACATGACAATCCAAATGGAAGAAACGAATATGCAAAAAATCCAGAGTGCTGTTTTGAGTGAACCAAAGTTTTTGTTAACTTTGCGTGGTCGGAGTGATTCGGCGTAAAATACGAAATGTGCGATCACGCGGTTCTCAATTGAAAATCTGACAGTTTTCCAACGAATAAGGAACCCACGAACAGCACTCTTTTCTTGTGTATCAACCCATGCCGCAGCGGCACGCCTTTTGGCACCGCATCCCACAAGCGACTCGTGTCATACATAGGTGTGGAGTTCCATTCGTTCTTCTTATTCGGGTTTTGTCAGAACCTTCAATTGAAAGAACGTGGAGCTCCACACTTTCGTTGTGTATTGTGTATTGTATATTGATAAATGAAAACTATATAAACATTTAATAGCCATGGCAGATAAAACTTATGTACCAGGTGTCGATGAGAATTACACATCAAATGCACCTGACAGTCCCGAAGTTTCGGAAAGAAGAAGTCAGAATCCTGGTAATGGAACATTCATTCCATTCGAAGACGGTGACCCGAAAGGTAAAATCGGGAACAGAACAACCGGTAACATAAAAGATAAGCCGGTGCTAGGATTCCTTTATTCGATCTCCCGAAGCGCTTTCGGAGAGTTTTGGCCGGTTTATTTGGGCTCAAACACCATCGGGCGCAATGACAATGCTGATGTCGTTCTTAGTGAGGGAACTGTGTCCGGCGAACATGCCACTCTGATAGTCCATCAAGAAGATGACGGTGAGGTGTATGCCGGCATCAAGGATAATGGTTCGACCCATGGTGTCAAAGTCAATGGAAAGAGCGCGCATTTCGATGTTGTCGGATGCAACAACATGGACATCATTACGATCGGTAAAAGTTACGAGTTGCTATTCATTTTGCCGGACGCAAAATCTCTTGGGCTAAAAAAAGCTGATAATTTTGTCGAAGTGAAGCAGGCGGCCACTCGTCGTGTTGACCGTCGCATCATCACAAATGGGCCTTCAGGAACTCCTTTTAATCAAAGCGGCGCGACTAATCCATCATATAACAGCCGACTAGCGAACCCTTCCAGCAGTGAAAGAACACATGCTCTTGATGGTTCTCCAGAACCATTTGGCGGTGGTACTAAAACTCGTTAAACATTCAATCGGCAAAAATAATGAGACTTCAAGGAGACTCTGAGAAACAAAGGCATCTATATTATGAGTTTGACAGGACCGAAGAACCAATCGGCCGCGGTGGGACTGGTGTAGTCTATCGTGGCCGCATGGTAGATGAGAATACCGGCGCTTTCCGCGATGTTGCCATCAAGGAAATCCTGCCTGAGGGTGACGCAGCCACTAGGGATCAGGTTCTCGAACGGGCTGTTCGGGAGGCCTCAATCCAAATCCGTAACGACAATCTCGTGGAAATGCTTGGCTTTGTCAAAACGGAGGAAGTAATGCTCGGCACCCATAAGAACCGTTACTATATCATCAGTGAATTCCTTGATGGTGTGACTCTGGACAAAGTCCTTGAAGGGATATATACCGACTATCGCGGGAACGAAATACACTACGCGAAGGATCTTGCTGAAAGATACGCGTCAAACAGGGAGGAAACGTCCACATATATTATTAAGAATATAATCTCCGCGTTAGTCGCTCTTCACGACAATGGATACCTTCATCGCGACATTGATCCATCCAATGTGATGATCACATCAGACGGAAAGATCAAACTGATAGATTTCGGTATCGCTAAAAAGCAGGATTCCCTTACAGCAAATGACGATATGCAGTCCGAAGAGGGAACCTTTGTAGGCAAGGTTGAATATGCGGCCCCGGAACTGGTGTCCGGTAAGTTGTCCGCGCAGGATTTCACAACGGATATATATGCCATTGGAGTGTTGTTCTATCGGCTGTTGACCGGTCATCTTCCATTTGAAGGCAACAGATTCGACATAATTAAGGGACAACTTAACAGGAAACCAAATCTTGGTGAGATTCAGTCAGCCAAATACCGGACAATCGTCGGTAAGGCCATGTCAAAGCAGCAGGAGAAGCGTTATGCCTCCGCCTCAATGATGCGTGCCGCCATCGATGGAACTGACACAACTCCTTCCTGGATAAAGTATGCGATAGGTGGCACTGGTATTCTCCTCGTGTCGGTCATTGCTTTGGTTTTGGTGAGGGTTGAATCTTGGGATAACAAAGAAGGAGAAGGTGATAATAGAGCGGTAAAGAATGAGATGATACACTCTACCACCATGGATAATACAATAGGCGGCGATAAATCCAGTACCTCGCCGACAGATAATTCTTCTTCAAGTGTTCAAGAAATCCTTGACAAGCCGATGTCCTCTATCTGGCAAATGCTGGAAGATAATCCATATCATCCGGTCGCCCTTTACAAGGCGTCAATTAATTGTGAGAAGCATATTCCTGATTCAGAGGCCATTAAATTCTGGAATTCCGACTCAGTCCAAAACGAAGTTAAGAAATACCTTTCGGTCGGCAGACCGGAGATTTCAAGCAAGAGACTGGCTTATGTCCTCTCATGTATGGCATATTCCCATTTGAATGATTCAGAATGGCTTGATACGGATTTCAGGACGAAACTTAAGGAAAGGGTTAAAAAACTTCAGGAAGAATATTCTAAACTGTATGTTCTTCCGGAAGGAATTTGATCATCATAACACCTAACAGATAACGTTGCCCTATGCAAGAAGATATGATACCGGTCCGGCTATTCGATGGCGATCCGAATATCTACATCTCGGTTTTTAACCGAGTGTGGAAATGGTATTACTATAATCCGGATAATGCGTCGTTAGGAGAAGGAGCCATGGGTAAAGTATTCATAGGTTACGACTATGATACAAACCAGAAAGTGGCCATCAAACAGTTGTTCGACAAATATGCCAATGTCAAATCCGTAAGGGACAGGTCTCGTCTGGAGGCCTCATTGACGTACACGCATCCTAATATCGTGGAGATGCTGGGAAGTTGCATGTACGAAGACGAAGATGGCTATTGGCATGTCTGGATACTCAGTAATTATGTTGACGGTGTCAATATAGACAAATACGTGCGAGGTCTCGGAAATGATGCGGACAAAGTCCAGATTGTCACATCGCTTGTCGGTGATGTCTTGAACGCTCTCGATTACCTCCATTCCAAAGGAGTTATCCACAGGGACATCAAACCGTCCAACATAATGGTTGACAAAACCGGCCATGTGAAATTGATGGATCTTGGCATCGCACGTGTGACCAGTGCCAATTCCTACACAAGCACCGGTTTTGTCGGGACTCCTCTTTACGCGTCCCCTGAACAGATCATGAGAGATAAGATGTTGGTTCAAGCCACACCGGCGAGTGACATCTATTCCCTTGGAATGACTTTGTATGTCCTTCTGAATGGGGAACATCCATTCGACGCCGACACTGAAGCCCAGATTCTTGTCAATCAGGTGACAAAAAAATTGCCTATGGCTAAATCCCTTGAGAAGAAGTATCGAAAACTTATGGATGTTATCTGGAAGGCCACCGACAAGGACCCCGATAAGCGTTTTCAAAAAGCGTTGGATTTCAAGTATGCCATTGAAAAGGCCATGGAACCGGTCATGATACCGTGGTGGTACTTTGTGTTGGGAGTACTGGTAATCGGGCTTATCATAGGCATAATCATACTAATCGTAATTTAATAACATCATGGCAAACGATATAGAGACATACGGAGCGGATAATCCTTTATTCTTGAACAACGTCGTAAGCTGCATAGGAGGACGTGAAGAGAACCAAGACTCATGCAGCATTTCAGAGACACGCCGAGGTCTTCTGGTTATTGTGTGCGATGGAATGGGAGGCATGACGGGCGGAGCTATCGCATCAGCGGAAGCCGTAAAGGTCATAAGGGATTATGTGTCCAAACCTGTGAGTGAAGACGACATCGAAGATGACAACAAGAGCACTCTCATACAAGCGGTGTCATCGGCAAACGCGGCTTTGCTGGCTATTCAAGAGAACAATCCAGGTCTTAGGGGGATGGGGACAACGGTAACGGCATTGCTTATTAACGAAGAAAAGGCCACGGTCGCCTATGTGGGTGACAGTCGAATATACCAGATACGCAAGGGACGGAAAATCTTCCGCACCTTCGACCATTCCATGGTGTTCGAAATGGTCAAAAAGAAAATCATCACCGAGGAGCAGGCACGCCTTTCAGCGCAATCCAATATAATACTAAGAGCGGTAGGGCTGAAGCCGGATTTGGATGTTGACGCTTTCGATCTGCCGTACGACAAAGGGGATTTGTTCCTTTTGTGCACAGATGGAGTGTGGGGGACGATGTCGGAAAAAGATTTGATAAAGCGCGTATCGGAAAGGCAGCATCCCAAGGTCGTGACTGAGACTCTGGCCATGAACATCCATAATGATGCGCTGAGAGCCGGCGGGAAGCACGATAATCTTACGGCCGCTCTCGTCAAGACTACTAAAGATTCAAAACTAAGAAGCAAAATGGAAGATAAGATCAAAAAAGCATTCTGTGTGTGTCTGATCCTGCTGATTGTCAGTGTGGTAACAAATGTCACACTTTGTTGCAAACTCAGACGTGTGACTAAAGAAGAAAAAACACCGATAGAAAAGGTGGATGGTACTGTTGAGAAGTTAGATAGTACTAAAAGTAAAAGAGTGCCAAATCAAGGGTGACATAATAAAATTCAAAACATATGAAGAGTTATTCAATCGGCAGGGACGAGTCAAGCAATATCATCATAAACGACCCTACACAATTGGTGAGCAGACGTCACGCTGTCCTGAATGTGAACGGGCGCAAGATGACTATTGTTGACAGCAGTTCCAACGGAACGTACATCAACGGAATCAGAATCACTCCCGGTGTCCCGGTACCGGTGACAAGAAAAGATGTGATCTCTTTTGCGCAGGTCTCCGAGCTCGACTGGAGATGTATTCCCAACGAGTCAAGAAGAAACATGGGAATTGTAGCAGCCACAATCGCAGCCATACTTATCGTCGGAGGCGGCACCTACTATTTCCTGTCTCGGGATAAGGAACAAAAAGAGACAAGACAGAATAGCGAGACAGTGGAATGGATGAAGATTGAGAAAAGGATCGATGTCATGAAAAAAGATGTGGACGACATTGTCGCCACCCATAAGATTGTCAAGGACACGCTAAATGTTCTCAAGAAATCATTGGAGATAAAGGATGTCACGGAAGCGAAGGCTTCTTCTACGGCGGAAGCGGTAAAACGAATTTTCTGGCAGGTGGAAGAGTCTGTCAAAAATGTAAAGCCAGATAGTCTGAAGAGGTCTCTTGATGTTGTCATTCAGAGTTATGGAGACAAAGTGTCATCAACAGAGAGCCGTGTCACGGAGTTGGAGACAAAAATAAAGAGTGACAAAGAAGCTTTGGATAACGCCCAAAAGCTGATCAAAGATGCCGCGGACACCATTCGCTCATTAAAGACAAAGTCTAAGCCGCGGCCACAGAAGAAGCCGGATAATAATAATGATGGCAACACCAAGGATGTCATTATTGTCGGAATGTAATTTAAACCAAGTAATTCAGTAACGTTATGAGACTTATATCCATCGGAAAATCATCGTCCTGCACAGTTTGCATACCAAATGATTACGTCAGTTCCTATCACGCAGAGATTCTCTTGCTTGACAATGGGGACATTTACTTGACTGACTGCGGAAGCAAGAACGGAACATTTCTCAACGGAAAGCGCATTACGCCAAATGTCGATGTTCCTGTCCGTCGCGGAGATCGTATCGAATTTGACACAGTCCTACTTAACTGGGGTTCCATTCCTCAGATTCCTCTTCCGGATCCATCAAAAGTAAAGGGCATTTACGGAGTGGGCAAGAATCAGCGTAACCGTTACACTCTTTCCGGTGACAGCGTGAGCCGGTATCACGCTACTTTCAAAGAAATGAAGAACGGGAAGTGGTTCATTCAGGACCATAGCAAAAACGGAACATTCATAAACGGAAACCGCATTCCGTCCAATCAGGATGTTCCGATCAAGGCTTCAGACAGCATCGTGTGTGGCACGGTTCCTTGCCCGAATCCAGTTCCGTCACCATCTGTTCCTAAATGGGTTTGGTGGATTGCGGGAGGAGCGGTCGCTGCGGTTCTGCTCGTTTTCGCATTGATACACGTTGTCCCACCTACAGGCCATGATACTGATCCTTATAAAGCAACTGTTCTTGTTAGCCAAGAATATCGAATTAAAGTTAAATTCGCAGATGATCCTGTTCGCGAGAAATTAGGTCAGACTCTTGGAATCGAAGATTGGTATATAACAAGTGAAAATACTCCATTAGCCTTCAGCAAAGCCGATGCTTCGGAGTGGTATCACACAGGGACTGCTTTCTTTGTTTCGAACAACGGACTTCTCCTGACTAACAAGCATGTCACTAATTGGATATACGCTGATGAACACTACAACGGCGGTGCTAACATTAGTGACCTCAAGAATACCGTTGAGTACACTCGTCAGCTTACATATAATTTATTGAAAAAGTATGATTTATCATTGGAAGGAATACTAATGCTAGAGCGTTGGTTAAAGTCTCCTTTTAGTCTGGAAATAGAAACGATATCTTTTGGAGTCCGTTATCCTGGACGCACATACACTTCTGCTTCCGAAATGGACTGGGCGCATGTGGTTAAAGAATCTGATGATCCAGAGGCTGATGTTGCAGTTCTACGCCTTAATTCTGGCGAAACCCCTAAAGATTGTGATTGGTTTGATCTGGACAGAAGCATTGATATAAAAGATTTGAAGTTGAATGTTGAAAGCTACTTCACTCTTGGATTCCCTGGAGGTGAAATATTCGCTACCGTCACGGACAAAGAAAAGTATGAACCTACAGCAGGTGTTTTACATTTGAGCAGGACGCCTGGGAAGTACATATTATACCTTCAAGGTGATAATTCAAGAGGAGGACAAAGCGGCTCTCCTGTCTATGACAAAAAACATCGCTTGATTGGTGTTCTATATGGAGGATACAACTTGACAGACAACACCAACGCTTGCCCTATTGTCCATGCGAAAAAATTATTGGATGATGTCATAGAAAACGATTACACAAACCAAATATATAGGTCTAATAATGCATATTAGAATTCTTATAGCGACATTAATCCTATTGCTGCCAGTCTGTGCCTCCGCACAGATTGGCTATTGGAAGGTGGCTCCTGAATACGATAACATCACGAAAATCAGCCCGGAATTATACCGGGTAGAAAAAAGCGGGCTATATGGGCTGCTTGGAAAGGACGGCAAGACAATAGTTCCTTGTCAGTATGAGATTAAGCAGGATGTTGTCGAGAACCGTTGTCTTCTTTTGTCTTCCAACCATAGGCTGAAAGCTGTTTATGATGGCAACGGGAATCCCATCAAACAGTTCGATGATCGGGAAATCTGGTATGTGGATCCTGATTATCCATATTATTCAGATGGATTTATCGCCGTTTCCGACAACACAGGGAGATGGACCTACATGGACAGAACCGGAGCATTAAGCAGCAAAAAGCCGGAATTCCGGAGTGCCGCACCTTACCTTTACGGTTATGCGGTTGTGCGGTACAAAGACGGCTCCTACATGCACATCAGCAAACGTGGTGTAGTCAGCAAACTAGACAGTCAGTTCAAGGACAATTATCTGGTTTTCGCATCATCTTTCACGCCACAAGACAAAAGCGTTGGCGAATCAACCTCCTCCGATCCGATTGTTTCGCTGATAGTTGACAGCAGAAACAATGTTTTCTTGCGCGACAGGTCCGGGATGAAAGTGGAAAACCTTGGTACAGTCAAGGACTGGGACAAGAATGCTCGTAAAATGACCACCGATCGGTTCGTCATTTTCTTTGAGCCTAACAAGCAGATTCGTTCAGTCACACCACTTGTGGATGGTCAAGAAAAGGTTTATAATCATTCTGTTCTTAATTTTTATAAACCCGATGCCAGCACGTTGGCCTGTGAGAAAACAGGGAACGGGTATAGGATCGTTTCTGAGGTCAAGGAGATCTTGCCGGCTCAATTCACCGCCCCTGTCACTATTGTGTCGGATAGCGATTTCATCGCCGCAAGAGATGGAAAATATGGCGTGGTAACTATTGACTATGGTCATTCTTCCATTCCGAGTCTGGGGATCTCACAATTAACCTTTGAGCACCATATCCCTGCCAAGGTCAGCGCGAATGTGGCTCTGGATCCAGCACTTGATGAGACGAAATATCACTTTGTCGTCACAAGACAAGGTGAGAAAATCTTTGACGGAGCACCTCATAATGGTGTAATATCATTTGAGTTCCTTCCGGAAGACTTGTCACGGGAGAGAACGGAAACATTTAATGTCCAGTCAGAGATTGATTGCATAAAGCATCCGGAATCGACTATGGACTTGCCTTGGAACCACAAGAATCCATATTCGGTAAAAACCTCCGGGCGTGTGCGACTGAATAAGTCGAACTCTGGCGGAACGGTGACATTTACCGTTACTAACGGATCCGAAAAGGGGAGTGATAAGTGTGACATTGTCATTGACGGGAATGTCGTCAAGAAAGGAGTGACATTTCAGGCCGGTGATAGCATGGCCGTCTCAGCGTTCATCAATGTTGACATCATGGATTTGGACAGTGTCAGCAAAACCGTCTCGCTTCAGGTAAGAGAGAATGGTTGTCCGGCATACAAGACTTCAAAAAATATCATGTTCGAGAGAAATCTATAAAAACAAAAATATGAAAAGGATTATTTCACTAGTTCTAATTTTTATCGGATTATCCGGTGTGAGTGCGGAAGCGCAGAACTTCTTTTCACAGGATGACGAGGATCCGGTAATGAATGACGGCCCGAAAGTCTTTATTACTATGGGGCCGACTGTCGGCCTAACGATGGCAACTGTTTCGATTCCTTCTGATATATCTTACAACTTTGGATATCGTCCGGGGGTTACTGCCGGAGGATTCATGAACTTCCGCTTTTTGGACCGTAATATTCGCAGTACCGCGGAAACAGGAGTGCTTGCGATTCAACCGGAGATCAGGTTCACAATGGTAGGTGGGAACTCTGATAACTCCGATCTCGGGTTAAGTTATGTCATGGCTCCGGTAATGTTCCAGGTATATCCTCTTGCGAATCTTTACTTGGAAGCCGGGCCGGTTTTCGGGTTCAATCTTGAACATACACCGGACAACATCGTATCTTATAATCGTGATGAAGACTCTGGTTATATTGTATCGCAGACAGAGTATAATCTGGATAATTTGCAAGCTAATGATGTCGCGGCGGCTTTTGGCGTTGGCTATCGTTTCAGGAACCTCGGCATAGCTGTCAGGTACAATCTTGGATTGTCTGATCTGGCGGCTAATATGCCTTGGAAGAACCGCTGGTTTGAAGTCGGAATTTCATATTCCATACCAATTACAAAAAAACATTCAATGTTCGATTAAGTATGAAAACAAATATATTTTCCCGTACGGTCGCTGTCATGGCCGCGCTTTCCTGTCTTTTCGGATGTACTAATCCCGAAGTCGAAATACACAAAGGGGTCTCAATACGGATATCTCCTTCAACAATATTATCTGGATTCACAGCTCTCAAATCAGGCGATTTCGATATGTTTTCGGATAGCCACCTTAGAATAACGTGCCTCATTTATGACAAAGATGAAAAGTTGGCATACAAAGAACAGTCTTTACTTGACAATTTCAATCAAGACATTACCGTCTATACGACACTGGACGAAGGAGAATATACCCTTATAGCCTTGGCTACGTGTATCCAAGGAGAATTATCGTCTCCTTCCATAGAAGCTTATTCGATTTCCGGTATAGAATCCCTTGATCAGCTGCAGGTAAAGCAAGAAAGACCATTGAGCTACTATTCAACATGGAGTATGATGGGATATGCCTCTCAAGTAATCTCACCTGGCAATTCGCCCGTAAGTGTGGATCTGAAACCTGCCACTTCCCTTGTTTACCTACGTTGGCAAGATATTCATGCACACGACAATGATGGATCCGCAACGGGGATTTATGGCGAATATTCCGCCAAGGCGTCTGACTTCTGGGGGAAAAATGAGTATTCATGGAAAATAACTGTTGAAAAAGATGGCAACAGCAACACGGATGTCATAATAAAGAATTTTTCTCCTGGACTGTATACTAACGGTTTTACTTCTGAAAAAGGGTATAATACGTATAAAGGTAAAATCAACGGAAATACTCTGACAATATCAATGGGACAGGCAACTGGCTATACAGATGGCGAAGGCTCTGTCCTTCTTTACGGAGGAGAAGCCAACGGCACAATGATCACATTTAAAGATATTGTCCTTCGAATCAGTGCAGGAAAATTGACTACCGCTAATATGTTCGGAACTTGCGTCCCGGGAGGCAGCGGATGGTATGAACTATTTAACTCCGGTGTAGAATTTACCAAAAGGACCTCATCCGCCATTGATGAGTACTACATTATTTATCATCCTAATGATGTACTACAATTCACTCATGACGGAACACCTCGATATTCTTCAAGTTTGAGTGTGTCCGAGAATCGAGGAGAAGCGATTTCCCCAGCCAAGAATACGTCCGCGACTAATATTTATTCTATGCATAATTTATTCCCCGGAACTTCCATTAATCTGTTTGCAAGGACTTTTTCGGGAAACACAGCCACCGACTATTCCAGACAGACATTCACTTTGGCTTCCGGACATCAATATGTATTCAATCTGGATTGTGATTCTTTCAAACTGACACCTTATGAGGGTGTTATAGGAAGCAGGGCATCTGGTGACGGATTCGAGCCTATAGAAGGGAATGGATTACCGTCCATAAAGCATGTTGACTTTTCTCAAAAGCAATTCAACTAATTGAGACGGCACATAACATATCTCACTGTGTTCTCCATCTTGACACTTTGTGCTTCTTGTACGGAGAAAGATCATTTCATTGAGACCGGAACTTCCATCGCCCCGAACAATGAGGCGATGGAAGAAATCGTGGCGCAGGACAAGTGGATATATCAGGAAATGAAACAGAACTATTTCTGGTCGGACAAGATGAAGGACTCGTCGGATTATGACTATACTTTGCCACCAGATCAGTTCTTTAGGACACTGATAGTGGAAGAGGACAGATTTTCCTATTGTTATCCCAACGAAGACTATCGCCCGATGACAAAAGGCTATAATCTGAATGAGACTGTCAAGTTGGACAGCATCTATGTCATCGGTGACAAAAGAATAGGGTATTTCTACTATTCGGGTTTTGAGACGGAAGCTGATGTCACGGATGTGATTCTCAAAATGGCTGGAGTTGATGAATTGATCATCGATGTCCGGAACAATCCGGGAGGATATGTGGCTACGTGCATTTATTTGTCCTCCCTCGTCGCCCCAAAGGAAGCAAGAGGAAAGTTGTTCTGCACCTATAAGTACAACGATCGTTTGAGCGAATTATATAAGAAGGAGACCGGGTTCGAATACCGTTGCTCATATTTCAGGGATGACGCTATTACTACCAACCGTTCACTGGACTTGAGCTGGGTTTACATATTGACAGGCCACCACAGCGCCTCATGCAGTGAATTGTTGATTAATTGCCTTAGGCCTTACATGACTGTTGTCGTGATTGGTTTGACTACAACCGGAAAAGATGTGGGAATGACACCGCTGATGAGCCAACGTTGCAAATATGTCCTTATGCCAATCACGTTCAGGACTTACAACGCGGTTGGAGTTCCTGTTCCCATGACAGGAATCGTTCCTGACATCCTTTATGAAGAGGACTCCATCACTGGCAGGATCGGTGATGTCAATGAGACACTGCTCGGACGTGCCTTGGAAGAAATTATTAAAACAAGCAATATCAAATGAAACTTTACAAATCAATTTGCCTGATTTCACTTTTGTTTTCAGGGATCTCGTTATTCTCACAGAATCAAACCATAACGTTGAAGGACGGGACGGTCTTTGAGGGATATATTTCAGAACAGGATTACACTACAGGACAGGGGAAGATTTCCTATTCCAGAATGACCAAAACCTTCCTTTCTGAGGATATCCAAGGAAAGAGAACCGAAAAGAAGGAGTTTAGGAATTTATCAAAAGAATGGCAGGATTGGGCCATAGAGAACAATAAGGTGGAAACTCACGAGAAAAACAGGTTTGTTTCTCTTACGAATATGACAGTTAAAGGTCAACCGAGCAGAGACTATTACATCCTGATCAATGGAGCGAAATATCTGACAGCCTTTACAATCTCGGAAGGAACCGAGCCATGCAAAATGTCCGAGATAGCGAGCATCCGGAAACCGGAACGTGACAACACCTTGCTTACTGATGTCGATGACATTGTACAGACGGACAATGCCACATATACCGGTATAATTCTCGAACAGATCCCGGGAGTGAGCTTCACTGTCTGGAATAAATCAGACCATACTGTGCATCGGGTGGATTACGCTGATGTTCGTTCTGTGGGTAAAAGCCGTTTCAATCGGGATTATAGTATATGGGATCAGACTCCCTATCTGGATTGCCTCCATCTCAAGAACGGGAAAACAGGAGACGGTCTTGTCATTGAAAACGCTTTTGGGAATGACGCGGATGTCCTGTTTGCGGAAAAAAACGGGAATGGCATGGACACCCGTCAATATAAGTATGAAGATATCATCTCCATTAAACGGTCCCGTAACCCGGAATACACCCCGATATATGATATCGTCATGAATGAAGGGGAGTCCAGAATCAATCGTGACAGCACTCTGCTCAAAGTGGAGACGATTCAATTGATGAGCAAGGATTCCAGCAAATTCTTCGTAATAGACCCTGAGAAGATGGGACTTGTGGCAAAAGTAAACACGAAGGATGTGTTCATCGAAACAAACACTCCTGGCATTTCTGACATTTATATTGCCAAGGCTTTGCTTCTTAAGAATATGCCTGTCTCAATGCTTCCTTCAAAAGACAAAAAAGATGTGCAGCCATCTGAGAAAAAGCTAAAGGTTAACAAGAAAAAGGATAAGGCGGAGAAAACAATTGACTTGTATGGCTACACATACACGAGCCTTTTCGAGTCAGAAATTGACGCAGAGTCCATCACCAGCATAAACGGAACCACAAAAATTAGTTTCACCCTTCCGGAGCCAGGTCTCTATTTCATCTACCTGAGAAGAAACGGAACATGCTGGGCTGTAGATTATAAGCCGTAGTCAAAGTTAAGGATGTTGCCGGAGTGTTCCGCAGCTGTCTATGGTTGATGCTTGAATGTTTAGAAGTTGCGTCCGACACGTATTCTAGGATAATAATATGAAGCTGCTACGTTATTTAATACTAATGTTTGTACTGATTCTGTCATCGTGCGTTAAGAGTGAGATATGTTCGACCTTTTATGGAGAAGTGGTTGTCACTCCGGATCATGTATGGGATGGAGTTGAAGTAATCATGAAAATAGTTCCGCTGGATTTGGGAAATGGCGTAAGTGTGTCATCTGAATCTACAATTAACGGAAAAAACGTCATCAGGTCAATAAACTACTATTTGGATGGTGAGGAGATTGCCTCATCTTCAGATGCGAACGCAGATTATGCGGCCAAAATTATTGTTTCAGATATATTATACGGCAAACATATGGTTACAGCCGAATTTATCCCTAATAAAGGAGTAAGGATTGATGGCTTTATAAAATCGGCAGAGATTTACAGTTTTATTCCACCAACGTTTTAGAATTAAGCGAAGGCCCATTTTGATGACTCATCAATAAATGAATGATACATAATTAACAGAGGCCAAACATGGCTTTCGGTGGACAAAACTTGGTTTAGGGGCTGTTTTGTCCGCCGAAATCGGTTTCTGACGGACAAACGGCGTGGGAGTTTTCCGGTTGGTACAGAAGAGGATGCTTTGGTGTACGAATAAGGAGAAAAGAGTAATTTGGTACTTGGATGGACACCCTGGTGTACCATTTAGTGTGAGTGTGTTGTTACTTGTGTATCACAATAAAAAACAAAATGTACGACAACAAGATTTTAGGTGCAATAGTCGGTGACATTGTTGGTTCTACAAGAAAATGGAAGAATGCCAAGACTGAAGGTTTTGAGTTATTGCCTGCCGGTAGTCGTTTTACCGATGATACAGTGATGACTTTAGCCGTTGCCGAGTGGTTGATGATTGACCCGACACATAGCAAAAGCAGACTTGTTGATTGCATGCAACGTTTGGGGCGCAAATATCCAGATGCTGGTTATGGAGGGATGTTTCGCAAATGGATCGCAACCGAGAATCCAAAACCATATAACAGTTTCGGTAACGGCTCGGCAATGCGTGTGAGCCCTGTTGGCTTATATGCAAATTCGATGGAGGAAGCGTTAGAGTTGGCTCGCATAACAGCATCGGTCAGCCACAACCATCCGGAGGGTATTAAAGGAGCGCAAGCCATAGCCGCTGGTGTCTATCTGAAACGAACAGAAACGTTTGATGTTGATGGTAAAATAAAGCGATTTGTAGAGCACGGCTTTGGATACAATCTTGATGACGATTTAAGAGGTATACGTAAGGACTACACCTTTGATGCAACTTGTCAAGGTTGTGTCCCTATTGCTATCATGGCATACTTGCAGGAACCATATAGTGCCGAGAAGGCTATCAGATTGGCTATCTCGATGGGAGGCGATTCTGATACCATCGGGGCGATGACAGCTTCAATTGCCGCCACCGAAAGACCGCATACGTATAGCAGTGCAAGTCTTTCTTCGGAGATTGAGGATAAGTGCAGAGAACTCCTTCCTCCAGATTTGTTAGACATCAATGATCGATTCATGGCTTTCGTAAACCGTCCGCTCAATCAGTCATATGAGGTTTGTGCTTGTAGTGGAGGAATTATCTATGCCGGAGAATATCCTGGCGATAAGGATGATGAGATTGCCAAACGTAAGATCGCACGGATGCGCCACTTCGGTATTCGTCATTTCATCGACCTTACAGAAGAGGGCGAACTATGCCCATATAACCAATTACTGCCGAAAGGCACAACTTACACTCGTTTCCCGATACAGAATTGTGGTGCACCGAGGAGTATAGAGGATGTCCAGCGCTTGTTGCTGCGTGTTGAAGAACTCAAGAAGTTGGATGGCTACATCTATCTGCATTGTCGGGACGGCGTAGGTCGTACAGGGACAATTGTGGCTTGTTGCATAGCTCAAAATTTGGATGCTCCCGATTTAAAGAACACATTGGAGGTGCTTCGTAGAAACTTCTCGGAAATGCCTAAATCCACTTATAGAAAAACTCCAGAAACTAAAGATCAAATCAACTTCATTGAGCGATTTATAAAAAACATTGCGTCGTATAAGGATGAGATGGCAACCCGTGTTGTTGATTCTATTCGCGGATGTATGATGGCTGGTGCCGCAGGTGACGCACTCGGCTACGAGGTGGAGTTTATGAGCCGACGAGACATTCTTTCTCGCTTCGGTGAGAATGGCATCACAAAGTTTGTTCTTGATGGCAATGGTAAGGCTACAATAAGTGATGACACGCAGATGACACTCTTCACAGCTAATGGCCTGCTTATGGGGCTTACTCGAGGTTATATGAGAGGTATTGGCGGCATACCGGAAAAGTATGTTGACGGTGCGTATCTTGATTGGTATTACACGCAGACAGGAAAGAAAAGAGAAATACTGATTGATGATTGGCATTTCACTTGGATTCGCGACCTGCCGGAAATGGCTAAATTTCGAGACCCCGAAAAAACATGTTTGAATGCCTGTGAAAAGATATTCCGACGAGAAGAAGTGCACAATGACAGTAAAGGTTGCGGAGGTATTGTACGTGTGGCTCCTATGGCCTTACTCGATGCTGGATATGCTTCAAGAAAGGAAAAAAGAGTTGCCGAGGCTGGTGGTGAGATTGCCGAGTGTACTCATAAACACCCTCTCGGTTTCTTGCCGGCATCGTTACTTTCTGTGCTGCTCTACAAGGTTGTGCCCATGTCGGTAAAACAGGTTAAGGAAGATATTGGCCGTATTGTTTCTGAGACGCTGAACATCCTTGATGTTATTTATAAAGACAAGTACACCAACAGCAAACGCCACCTTGAAAAGTTGACCGAGAAAGCTATGCGTCTAGCACATTCAAACATGTCAGACGCCGATGCAATTCGTAAACTTGGTGAAGGTTGGGCTGCTGAGGAGACTTGGGCTATCGCTCTCTATTGCGCTGTCCGTCATATTGATAGTGTGGAAGATGCGATCGTTGCATCGGTCAACCATGGTGGCAAGAGCGATTCAACAGGATCAGTATGTGGGAATATCATGGGAGCGATTTATGGATATGAGCATTTAAGAAGCCGTAATATATTCTGCCCAGAAGGAAAAGAATTGGAAGATACGCTTGAGTTGTCTGAGATCATCCTTGCCCTTGCCAATGATCTGTCAACGGGATGTATAATCAGTGAGTTCGATCCTATTGACACGCCTGAAAAGCGGCAATGGTACGAGAGATATTGTGAGATAAAGCCTGCTGGTATCGGTTCTAAATAATGTATTGTAATAAATGGGTTTGGAACAAGATGAATAGGAGGTATCAGTTAATACAAACAGTTAGGCGTGGATTATTTAGCGAAGTATGGCACGCAAAAGATCTCGCGACCGGCATTGACGTGGCCATCAAAATCTACATCGCCTTGGATGAAAAGGGTGTTCAAGAATTTAAGGAGGAGTTTTTGCTAACATATTCGCTTAATCATCCTAATCTTTTGCACACCGACTATTTTGATATTAGCGACAATCGCCCATATCTTGTTATGCAGTATTGTCCAAATACCGCATCAGTCATCTCGAATATGGCGGTGCGTCTTCCGCCACCATGCCGATTGGTAGATTGTCATATTCCTCATCAAGAATCAAGGTGATACCTAACGCTTTCTCTAGTTTGGAGAGTGTGTCGAGAGACATATTCTCCTTCCCTTTCAGAATCTTAGAGATGTATTGCTGGGTGCAGTTCATACGCTCCGCCAAGGCTTTCTGTATCAGTCCCAACTGCTTCATTTGCAATAAGACTCTTACGGCGATTTTTTGTGAATGACGTAACCATGACCAGTTGTCTCGCCTCCATTGAGCTTTCTCGCGTCACATTGACGGAGTTTCGCTCTGGTTATTCGTCAAGAACTCAAGTGTTTTCTGTTTCATAAATCGACCTCCTTGCCGTTGTTGAATCTCTGATAAGAAATCTATGACATTTGCGAATGTTAATAACAATATCAGAATTATACAACTGTCAGTTGTGTCTCCTGAAAAGCACATCAATCTACTCACCCAAGAGTGAGTTTTCTCCGGCCAAACATATCTTTCGGTGGACAAAACTTGATTCATTATCGGTTTGTCCACCGAAATCCGCATTTGAGTGGACATGAGCGCCGGTAAAGCACAGATGCCGGAGACAATGAGATGTTCATACGCTCCGAATAATTATCCCTTATAAATCTTATTATTGAATTTTACTTATTGATATTCAAAATATAATCACTATTTTTGCACGTAATCTTTATTATATGATTATGTGCAATAACAATGAGTATATAAAAAGAATGACTACCTATATAGGTGCAGTTATAAATGAAGATGTTGTAGCGAAACCAGTATGCAAAAGCGTGCTGGATTTATTACCGATGTCCATTGTTGGTAACTTTAAGTTGTACCATGGGCAAATATTGGGAAAGAATCTCATTTTTGTCTATATTGAAGATGCTGACATGATAACACCTGTTATGACGAAGAAACAATTGGATATCATTCAAAAGAGAACAGGGATAATAACGGTTCTTGTGCCTAAGCATCTGCATTCTTATAATGTGGGTAGGTTGATTGCTCAAAAAGTGAATTTCGTAATTCCTGACAAACAGATGTTTATTCCATCACTTTTGCTTGATTTGAAGAATGACAAAGTAATTGATGGTGACATTAAAGATTCCATTACACCGATGACGCAATGCCTGTTGCTTTACCATTTGGAAGTGGAATCCATATCGGGAAAGACCAGCTATGAACTTGCGGATAAGCTCTCGGTATCATACGCTTCAATCAATCGGGCGTTAAGGTGGCTTGTCACCAAAGACCTAATTAAGCAGGAGGGAGTAAAGACCAAGACTGTACAGATTGAGTTAAGTGGCAGGGAACTTTGGGACAAAGCATTGCCGATGTTGGTTTCTCCAATTGAGCAAATTTATTATACGGATGCACCACTTGAAGGACAAATGATAAGTGGAGTTAATGCCTTGGCTTCCTATACTATGCTCAATGAAGAACCAAAGCAGTGTTGCGCCATCTCTAAAAAAGACTTAAAAGTTTTGAATATTCCAACAGATAAACAGTTTGGACAGAACGAAATACAAGTATGGAAGTATAATCCGCGAATGTTTAGCGTGTCTGGAGCGGTTGATAGATTATCGCTTTATCTTTCATTGATAAATAATGAAGACGAACGAATACAAATTGAGTTGGAACGATTAATAAATGAAATGTCATGGTAAGAGGAATAGGCACATTCAAGCGCTTCTTCAAAGGTTTTGAGGACAACTATGTTATAATCGGCGGTACGGCATGTGAAATCCATGAGGATTTGTATGCCCAAGTGCCTCGCGCGACTAAGGATATAGACATCATCTTGATAGTCGAGGCTTTGTCTGTTGAGTTTGTCCTTAAATTCTGGGAATTCGTGAAAAGTGGCAATTATGAACGACGTAACAAGGGAATAAATGAAAATGTTGAACCAAAACATGAATATTTTCGCTTCATGAAGCCATCCAATCTTGATTTTCCATATCAAGTTGAACTCTTCTCCCGTAGTCTTGGCTTGATGAATTTTCCGGAGGAAGCTCGTATTACACCGATTCCTGTAGATGAGGATCTTTCAAGTTTATCGGCGATACTCATGGATGATGACTATTATCGTTTTACGATAGAACATAGCTTGCAAGAAGATGATGTGCATATAGCCAACATAGAGAGTCTTATCTGCTTGAAGAGTAAAGCTTTCTTGGATTTGAGTCAAAGAAAAGCCAAGGGCGAGAGCGTGGATAGCAAGCATATAGCAAAGCACAAGAAAGATGTCTTTCGTCTCGCAGCGATGCTTACTCCAACAAACAGATATGAATTGCCTGAAACTTTAAAAGCAGATGTTGGTAGTTTTTGTACTGCCATCATGCAGGAATTGCCCAATGCCGATTTCATCAAGTCGGCAGGACTTGGCAATGTGACGAGTCAACAAATTGTCGAACAACTTAAGAAATCAATGTTGTAGTTATGGTAAAGATACAATATGCTTCAGATTTACATTTGGAGTTTATAGAGAATACTCGCTACTTGGAGAATAATCCGATTCAACCTGTAGCTGACATCTTGATGTTGGCAGGTGATACTAGCTATTTGGGGGATGAAAGTTTTCTCAAACATCCTTTCTGGGATTGGGCTTCGAAGAATTTTAAGCAAGTGATAGTAATACCTGGCAATCATGAGTTTTACAAAGGATATGACCTCGGACAGCTCTATGAAGGTTGGTGTTTGGGCATACGTCCTAATGTGAAATGTTATTATAATGCAGTAGTTCACCTATCGGAAGATACAGACCTTATCGTCTCAACACTTTGGGGGCATATTGAACCTAAGGATGCTTTTGCAACAGAGCGTATGGTTAATGACTTCTATCGTATTAAGGTTGGTGGTGGTGTGATAAATAGTGAGCGATTTAATCAAGAGCACGAGAAATGCCGTACTTTCATCGAAAGAGCAGTTGCCGAAAGTCATGCTCAACACATCGTGGTGGCAACCCATCATGTACCATCGTATGAGTTGGTATCACCTGATTTCATAGGAAGTCCGATAAACGGAGCCTTCACTGCAGAACTTGGAAACTTCATCGCTTATAGTCGCATAAACTATTGGATATATGGTCATCCCCATCAAAACATAGATAAAGTGATAGGAAATACTCACTGTGTTTCGAACCAACTTGGCTATGTGAGTCATGGAGAGGCTGATACTTTTAATTCAAAAAGTTTATAATTCTATAGTTATCAAGCGAAAAGTTGGTAACACAAAATTATAAAGAACTTTACGATGCAGATAATGGTGATAGTGTTCAATGAATGATATTCAAAAGAATTATAATCAACTGCTTATTCGGTATGATGAGATTCTGAAAGAGAATGAGTCATTAAAAGCATTGCTCCGCTCTCATGGCATCTATTATGCGGGGGATATGCTTGAGCAAATAAGAGACAACCCATATTCCTGTTTGTCTGTTCCCGCAATAAACTTATCGCTTGATGATAGGGTGAGACTCTTCCAATCCTATTTCAAAGGACGGGAAGATGCTCGTAGGTGGTTCAGCAAGGCGACAGAAAAGAGTGACTACCAACCGGTTTGTAAAAATGAATGGCGACAGAACATATGTGACAAGAAGAGACAGAAGTGCGCCGATTGTCCCAATACAGTGTGACTATCATGGGGTTCTGAAAATCAGAACAAACATAAACTGTCCAAATATAAAGACAAGAGTCGCAAATCCTATCCATATCAATGCCGTTTGCCACCTTTTGATGACATTGACTTCTTTCTCGATGACAGTTTCAATGGTTCACTTGCTATTCTTCAACTGCATAAAATCCCTGTTTTGCGACAAATATGGTAATATTGTTTCATCTATCAATCAAATAGATACATAATACAATCTCGATATCTTCTTGATATGAAATAGCAAGTTGGAAAGCTGGAAGCGGCTTCATGAAGACTACTTCGTCCGTGATACTAAAAAAACAGGGCAGAACATTAATTCAAACCCTGTTATTCTATCAGCTCGGAGCTTGCCTCTCCTTGCCATGAAAATCTAATCGCAAAGGTAAAAAGAATTATCTGATTAGCAAGTATAAAATGGGAATTATGTGTTGATTGGCTGTTACATGACATTTTTTCCGGCCAAATATGCCTTCTGGTGGATAAAGCTTGATTAAGAGCTGTTTTGTCCGGCGAAAATGGCATTCCGTGGACAAGCGGCACCGAAGAGTGGCTTTGGTACAGGGAAAGGACTTTGGGCGTACTAATGATGCGGTAATTGGCGGTTGGTACAGGAATAGGGTGTACCAATAGTGGGAAAAGTGGTGTTTGGTACAAGAAATGGCATCCTGTGTACAAAGGCCAGGTGACAGGAAGAAGATGTTAACAATGGCTAATGGACCGGGAATATTCCTGAAAATTTTTGCGGATCGATGGGTTACAAACAGGTCGAAATTTCATAAGGGAGTAAACAAAGTAAATTTTACTCTTATGAAACTGTCAGATTTTTACGATGAGGAGATCATCGTGGGGTACTTTTATGGGGAACTCAGAGGAATGTTGGAGACAATCCGACGCAGGGTGTTCAACGGACGTGTTGAATATGACGAGATGGTCAGCGAGCTTTATCTCTTTTTGGCTCAGGATGATTGGCGGAGGATTAGGACTTTCGACGCGCGGAACGGGTGCTCGTTGAGGACTTGGCTGTCAACGGTGGCTTGGAGGTTCTTCCTGGGGCACAGGAAGTGGTTTTCTTCTTTGCCGGGGGAGTGTCTGGAGGAATGCCCTTGTTATCCATCAAAGGGGGTGGTGGACAGGGTTGACGTACGCATGGTGCTGGAGGCCATGCCTAACCATCGGTATGCGGAGGCGGTGAATCTGCTGGTTCTACGTGGCTACGAGGTCAAGGAGGTAGCGGAGCTTTGGCACACCAATGTCTCGAATGTCTATAACATCAGGCATCGGGCGATAAATCAGTTCCGGGAATGTTATCTGTCTTCGAATCATGGGAAGAGAATCGGATAAAAATGTTACCTTTGCAATGTTGGCGCTTCGACAGGCTCGGCGACCTGAACGGAAAGAACTGAACCGGCGCTTCGGCGGGCTCAGCGACCGATGAAGATTTAGAATGTGGTGAAAACTTGTTTGAATTTACTGTAATCCAATCTAATGCTTTGCAATAGAATAACCTTGACACTGTTGTTCTTGACATTATGCCTGTCTTCCCTTGCCGGGACGAGGCGGGCGTTGGTCATAGGCGTCGGGACTTACGAAGATCCGGAGTGGATCAGAATCAATGGGGACAAGGATGTCAAGCTGGTTGTGGACATGCTGAAACTAAACATTTTCCACGACATCGCGACACTGACACAAAAAGAAGCCACCAAATCAGCCATTGTAAAGGAGTTCAAGGCATTGGCGGAAAGATGCGCCGAAGGCGACACCGTGTACATTCATTTCTCTGGGCATGGACAGCGGATGACAGACATCGACGGCGATGAGGAGGACGGCTGGGACGAGTCGTGGATTCCATACGACGCTTACAGGAAGTACTGCGGCAAGGATCAAGGTGAGAAGCACCTATGCGATGACGAGATCGGGGTGCTGCTCATGAATATTCGTAAAAAGGTAGGGGAGAGCGGATTGATCGCAGTGGTGGTGGATGCGTGCCATGCAGGAGACTCGACACGGAAGTCTGGCAAAAGCGCCGACGTGGTGAGGGGTGTGTACGACAACTTCGTCATTCCCGGGAAGCATCGGGCGAACAAGAGGAAGCAGCTGCCGGAAAAGTGGCTGACTCTCTGTTCATGCCTTGACTATCAGCTCAACCAGGAGCATCCTGACGGACACGGCAAGCTCACTCTGGCGCTCCACACACTTTGGCCAAAGATGAGGGGATTGGACAACGAGACCTTGGTGCGGACGCTTGACGCTTACTACCAAAGAAGTGACGTGAAAGGGCGGTACCCGCAATCGCCAGTCTTGACAGGCGAGATGGACATACGGCGATTTTCGGAAATATTCAAAAGATAATGACTTGGCCATTGAGGAAATATTCCGATTGCAGATGCGTCAAAGGCGTTCTGGCTGGGAAGGAGGAGGCTCAGAAGCACCTCTACACGCAATGTCGTGATCGCTTTGACAGACACGCCGCTCATTTTGAACACCTTGCGGAAGCGGAGAGAAATGACTTGTTTCAGGATGCGTTCGTGATTCTGTGGGAGAAGATCGGGAACGGACAGATATTCATAGATGACGGTAAGGTTTATGCGACCAGACGTGGCGGAAAGGCGACGGAGGTTCCCGACTTGGGCGGCTACTTCCTGCGTATCGCGAAGAATCTGTACCATGAGGTTTTGCGGTCTAAAGGGAGGATTCTTGAGGTCATCGGGGAACTTGATGACGAGAGTGTCCTTTGGTGGGCCGACGACAGGGACACCATGCGGAAGATGATCATCAAGCAGTCGATCATGATGCTCGCTCCTCGTTGCCGGGAGATTCTGACCATGTTCTATTACCACGACATGACGTTGGAGGAAATTCAGGCGGAACGTCCTGAAAGCACAACATATAACGGAGTCAAAAGCGCGAAAGCCAAGTGCATGGCGATCCTGCGGGCACGGATTCTGAACAAATTCTCAGATGCCGGGATCAAGGTTTCTGAATATCCCAAACAATAAATCTAATGAATATGAAAGAGATAGATGACACACCTAAGGACGCCCTGACGGACGGGGTCACCGATGCGGTCAGGGACATCGCCCAAAAGCGTGAGGCAATGGCCGGATGGGAGGTTGAATATTCAAGGAAAAAGAAGCGCGCCAGAATTTTGGTGGCATCACTGGCCTTTGCGGCATGCATTGCGTTCGGAGTGTTCCTATTCTTGAGAAACCCTTCCGGGCCGGCCTTGAAAGAACCCGTGCTCAGAGGTGGCGTGTCATACGACGCGGCCCTTGAGATGATTGACTCGCTCATCCAAGCCGGTGACACAGCCGAGGCACACGAGCGGATCATAGAAACCCGCCAAGCGATCGGGACAGACACGATTGAAGCGTTCCATTCGGTTGAGCCGAAGCCATCTAAGGATGAGATTGAATATTCAAGGGTCCTCGTCAAGGATCTCCTGTCAAGACTTGATGAATTGGAGAATAAAATATTGAACACCAATGAATAAACGTATTCTATCAATAGCCTTGCTTCTGCTGTCCGCAATGCTGTGGATGTCTGCGCAGGAACAGCGCGTCGATTCTCTGGCCTACGCCCGTGAACGCATGAAAGCCGGTGTGGCCGTGTTTAATGATGCCGACAAAGGCTATCTGAAAGGTCGTCAGTGTTTTCTTGAGGCGTTGCCATACGCTGATTCCGCCTTGACCGTGACGCTTTGCCGCTACATAGGCCTCAGTTGGTACCATCAGACTGCGGATGACATGGAGGTCAGTGATTTTGACAAGGCCGAAAAGGATCTGGAAACCTCATTGGAATGGTACAACAAGGCCGGGGAACGATCTTGGGCTGTCGCTTCGCTGACAGAGTTGTCTTTTCTCAAAGACTATAAAGGCGACATAGACAGGGCTTTGGCCAGTCTGGACGAGGCTGAGAAGAAATTGGACATAGGGATGGATGAAGAACTTGCCGACATTCTGAAAAACAGGTTCAGACTCTTCAGCAAGTACGGCATTGTGGACAAGATTCCGGCATTGTCCATCAAAGTGGATTCTTTGATGAGTGCGACATCGGATAAAGGAGTCCGGCTGATGTGCCTGGAACTTCAGATTGACAATGCGGTCAAGGCCGGTCACACTTCCGAGGCGATTTCTTTGTGCCATGATGCGATCGGGCTGTTGGAAACATCAAGTGACACCCAAGGACGTGACACAAAGATGTATGCGATCCTGAACAGACTCCGCCCGTTGTGTCTGGCCACACAAAAATACTCCGAGGCCATGGACATCAGCCGGAAGATGCTAGCAATCAGGGAAAAGGACAGCGGTTCGGATGTCGGGATGGAATATTTCCATGTCGCCGAGGTCTATCAGGCTCTTCGAGACACAACAAAAGCCTTGTCATACGTTGACTCCATCATGAACAATGGAGGTAAACCAAGTGTCGATCCGATGATGGAAGGCCGCCACCTGCAATTGGTCGGCATGCTTCACGGACGGTTCGGAAAATGGGACGAGGCCGTGAGGTACTACGAAAAGGCGGATTCGGCTATGGCCTCTGTGGGTTCAGACAGAGAAAGATTGTGGCTTGGATCATTGAAAGCCTCTGCGTTGTATAACGCGAAAAGGTTGGATGAGAGTGAGGCGGAATATTCAAGATACTATCAAGGATGCAGGAAAGTCTATGGAGATGACGCTGATGTGACAATCACGGCGCTGAATTATCTGGCGAACATCCGTGCATATTCAGGAAGACTTGAAGAGGGGAGTCGTAACCTGCTTGAGGTCAAGGAGAGGATGACGAGAAAGATTGCCGAAAGGCTGCGTTTCCTGCCTTCGGAGACCAGAGAGTCGTACCTCGACAATTTCCTTGATGTGACGTTCAGGATGACCGCTTACGGGTTCAAGGCCGGACACACATCTGATGAATTCACCGAGAATGCATGGGAAGCTTTGCTATTGTCAAAAGGTCTCCTGCTTGCCTCAGAACGAAGCGTTTACGACATCATCAAAAGCAAGGGTTCTTCAGAGGACATGGCCCTTTACGGCAAAGTTATGAATACGCAAAGGACACTCGCCGCCATGGAATCCCGGTTCGGTTCTGATTCCGACGCAGCCAAGGAGGCCAGCCGGCAGCTTCTGCTGACTGATGCGAAGCTCGCACGTCAATGTGCCGCCTACGGAAATGTCGGCACCTTCCTTGACATTGACGCCAATGCTGTCCGGTCAGCTCTAGGGAACCACGATATCATCGTGGACATGGCGGATTTTAAATCCGATGACGGATCGCACGCTTATTATGCCTACATCGTCAGAAAAGAGGCACCGCATCCGGAACTGGTGCGTCTTTGTGTTGAAAGTCCGCAGGACTCTTTGCGCTATGGTTTCGAAGCTCTGGCGAACGGCGTTGTAAAGACTTTCTTGGCATCGCTTTCGTCAAAACTTCAGCATGGTGGCAATGTGTTCCTCGTTCCTTCTGGTGCATTCCACATGATTCCAGTCGAGGCTGGGGCGCTGACCGATGGGCAACTGTTCGGGGAGGCTTACAATATTGTCAGATTGTCTTCCGCAAGGGACATTGTGGGCATCAACGATAAAGACATCAACCACAAGAAACGGCTCTCCGCATACCTCTTCGGAAATCTGGAGTATGGTAATGAATATGCACCGCTGGCCGCGACCGCAACAGAACTCGGGAACATAGCCAAGGCATTGAAGAGGAAAGCCATTGTTCATGAAAATTCCGGTCCGGAGGGTACGGTGGAAGCATTCCTTTCCCTTGGCGGAGAATCCCCGGACCTGATCCACATAGCGACGCACGGCTTCTATTGCGAGCCAACCGGAAGCGAAAGCAAATCAGACGCTTACAGATTGTCGATGAATATGTCTGGCCTTATCATGGCTGGTGGAGAGAAGTTGACCGCAGCCGACATCGCCGCCATGGATCTGAGCGGAACAACCATTGTCAGCCTCTCGGCTTGCGAGACTGGCCTCGGTCATGCGACTCCGGAAGGAATCTATGGCCTCCAGAGGGCGTTCAGGAAAGCTGGTGTCCGCTACCTTCTTGTCAACGTCGGTGAGGCCAGCGATGTAGCTTCCTCGCTTTTTATGGCTGAGTTCTACAAGGCTGTAGTACGCAACGGCTGCGACATCCATGATGCATTCCGTAAAGCCCGCCAAACCGTACGGCAGCGTTATCCGGATCCTTACTACTGGTCAGGATTCCTGCTTTTGGACTGATAATCTGTCGTGTTTGCAGTCGAATCCGCGCATTAAATGCCAGGGACTACGCTCCGTTGAAGATATTCATAAACTCTTCACCGGTGATGGTCTCTTTTTCGAGAAGGTACCGCGCGCTTTTGTGCATCTTGTCGATGTTGGCGGTGATGATGTCGGTGGCTTTTTTCTTGGCGGCGGCGATCATCTCGCGGACTTCGGTGTCGATGTCAGCGGCAGTCTCGTCCGAGCAGGCCAACTGAGATGATCCGCCAAGGTAGGAGTTGCCTTTGGTCTCAAGGGCCATCATTCCGTACTTGTCGCTCATTCCGTAGGTCGTGATCATAGCCCTGGCCATCTGTGTGGCCTTTTCGATGTCGTTCGACGCTCCGGTCGTGCAGGTGTGGCAGATGATCTCCTCCGCGACACGTCCACCGGTCAGGGTGGCGAGACGGTTAAGAAGATATTCCTTGCTGTAGAGGAACTTCTCGCCCTCGTCCACCTGCATCGTGTAGCCGAGCGCTCCGGAAGTTCTCGGAATGATCGTGATTTTCTGAACCGGGGCGGAATTGCTCTGCGCGGCGGCCACCATAGCGTGTCCGATCTCGTGGTAGGCGATGATCTTTTTCTCCTCGGCTGAGATAACGGCGTTCTTTCTCTGCTCGCCGGCCATAACGACCTCGACACTTTCCTCAAGATCTTCGGTCGTGGCGGCTTTCTTGCCGAGACGCACAGCTCTCAAAGCGGCCTCGTTGACGATGTTCGCCAGTTCCGCTCCCGAAGAGCCGGCAGTCGCGCGTCCGATGAGATCCAGATCTATGTCTTCGTGCTTGATATTCTTCAGATGAACCTGAAGGATTGCCTTTCTGCCTTGCAGGTCAGGAAGTTCCATCTGGACACGCCTGTCGAAGCGTCCCGGACGGAGAAGAGCCTTGTCCAGACTGTCCGGCCTGTTGGTCGCGGCAAGGATGATCACACCCTTGTCCCCGTCAAAGCCGTCCATCTCCGTAAGCAATTGGTTGAGAGTCTGCTCACGCTCATCGTTGCCGCCTCCGATGTTGTTCTCACGGCTCTTTCCGATAGCGTCGATCTCATCGATAAAGACGATGCACGGAGCCTTTGCCTGTGCCTGGCTGAACAGGTCACGAACCTTCGCGGCGCCCATTCCCACGAACATCTGGACGAACTCTGATCCGGACATCGAGAAGAACGGGACACCGGCTTCTCCGGCCACGGCCCTTGCGATCAATGTCTTGCCGGTTCCCGGAGGCCCGACCAGAAGGACCCCTTTAGGCAAGTGGGCACCGACCTCGTTATATTTTGCGGGATTGTGCAAGAAATCCACGACTTCCATAAGCCCGTCCTTGGCCTCGTCCTGCCCGGCGACATCCGAGAAACGTGTCTTTATGTCATTCTCGGCATAGACTTTAGCGCCACTTTGTCCGAACTGCATAAAATTACCCATTCCGCCACCTTTGGCCATATTGCTGCCGACACGCCTCATAGCCGAGCTCAGAAGCCAGTACATCAGCATACCCGGAAGCACCCACCAAAGGATGAAATCCAGAAGAGGGGAGCGTTCGCGGTTGAGTTTCTTCACAAAACGGATCTTGCCGTCCTTGTTGGGACTCGGGGCCGTTGACAGGCGGCTCACGAAATCCGGATCCGTGACCGCGCCGGTGACATAGGTCGTGTCTCTCTGCCCTTTGAGTTTTTCCTGATATGTGAGCGGAGCACTCTTTGAATATAACACCTTATCTCCATCAATCACAACGTCATAGACCAAACCTTTATCCACGTCGGAGATGAACGTCCCATAGTCAGTCTCGACCACGCTGCTGCCCCTGCTTCCCGGAAACAGGAATGTGTTGATCAATGCCAGAAAGGCGAACATCAGCACCATAGTCCAGAATATGTTCCCGTTTGGAAACCATCCTCCACGGGTCTGCCCTTCCGTCTCCTTTGGAGAGTCAGTCTTCTTATCTTCAGGATATTCCACGAATTTCATAATATAATATTCATTAAAAGTCACGGTGCGAATAATTCAAAAATCAGGCTACTTCAGGAAGGCTGACATATTGACGGAAAGAAAATTTCATGAATGTATTGATACGGCATATTCGTTTTATTGTGTAAATTTGTGGCAACTATTGAAAGTCACTAATAACTGGGATTATGTTTTCTTTTTTGATCAGTCTCGCGGCCCTTGTGGTCGGGTATATTCTTTATGGTAAGTTCGTGGAGCGGAGGTTCGGGGCGGATCCGACCCGTAAGACACCAGCCATCACCAAGGCGGACGGGGTGGATTATATTCCAATGCCGGCGTGGAAGGTCTATATGATCCAGTTTCTGAATATCGCGGGAACGGGACCTATCTTCGGTGCCATTATGGGAGCCAAGTTCGGACCGTCAGCCTACCTGTGGATTGTTCTGGGCTGCATTTTCGCCGGTGCAGTGCACGACTATATGACCGGAATGCTCTCCATAAGGAACGGGGGAGCGGGACTGCCTGACCTGGTCGGGGAATATCTCGGGAAAGGCACAAAGACTTTCATTCTGGCGTTCTCCATCATTGTGCTGATGCTTGTGGGAACGGTGTTCGTGTTCAGCCCTGCGTTGATTCTCGGAGACATCGCGGGGGATGGAGACCGCATATCGATTATGATATGGGTCGGGGTGATATTCCTTTATTATCTTCTTGCCACGCTGATGCCGATCGACAAGATCATCGGACGGATATATCCGGTTTTCGCTTTCGCGCTGATTTTTATGGCTTTGGCTCTGATGGTCTGCCTGTTTGTCAAATGGCCTTCGCTTCCGGAGCTTTGGGACGGGCTTGGCAATCTAGGTGAGTCGAAGGGGCTTCTGAGCGGCCAGCCGATATTCCCGTGCCTTTTCATCACCATCGCTTGTGGCGCGGTGAGCGGTTTCCACGCCACGCAGAGCCCGATGATGGCCAGGTGCCTGACTGACGAGCGACTTGGCAGGCCGGTGTTTTACGGCGCGATGATCACTGAGGGCATTGTGGCGTTGATCTGGGCGACCGTTTCATCGTGGTTCTTCTTTGATGGTGGTGCCGCTGAGGTCGGTGCGACTGTTTCCGCCGCGGCTCCGGATGTGGTTGTCAAGGTTTCCAAAGGTTGGCTTGGCGTTTTAGGTGGCATTCTGGCCATCCTTGGTGTGGTCGCCGCTCCTATCACGAGCGGGGACACAGCGTTCAGAAGCGCACGCCTGATCGTGGCGGATTTCCTGCATCTGAATCAGAAACCGGTCGCCAACCGGCTTATGATCAGCATTCCGCTGTTTTTGATCGCTGGGGTGTTGCTTTGGTACAACATCGCCGATGAGAACGGGTTCAATGTCATCTGGAGGTATTTCGGATGGGCGAACCAGACTCTTGCCGTGTTTATGTTGTGGACCGCGACTGCTTATCTGGTGAAGTTCATGAAGGGGCTGACTTATCTGATCACGATGATTCCGGCGGCGTTTATGACGGCTGTCTGCACGACCTACATCTGCGTGGCAAAGATCGGGCTCGGGCTGCCTGACTCTTGGAACCGCGCCATCGGACTTGCTACGTTTGTTGTGTCTCTGGTTGTGTTCTATATCCTTTATTTCAGACGCAGGAAGTAGGTTGTCTGATTTCGGATGTCCACCTTGCCCATACAGATTTAATTAATATTCAAAGTATTATCAACTACCATTGTCCACATATTCATAGATAAGGAATAACTTTTCCGCCGTATCTTTGCGTCTGGAAAATTCAAATTGCATCAATGAATATGAAAAAGTCATTTTTGTTACTTTGCGGCTGTCTGGCCATCGCGTGAGCCTGCTGCAACCAACCGGCCAAGACCGCCGGAATCAATTACGCCTACATGGACACCACTGCGCGTCCTGGAGACGACTTCGCCAAATACGCGACCGGTCATTGGGCCGACTTGAACCCCCAGCCGCTTGAGTACCCTATGTGGGGAACCGTGACAAAAGTCAGCGACGAGAATGTTAAGGCTCTCGCTGGACTGATCAAAGACATCGCCGATCACGGTGGTTTGAATGTCGCTACGACGCCTTCGGCATCCAGCCGACCGACTCCCTCTACGTCAAACCAGAGGACAGGGTCCGCATCTGGTAATATTCCCCTCTGAATATTCATTTTACTTGTTGTCGCCATTGATCAAGTTTACAACAACCTTTACCATCGTATCCATTTCATCTGTCTTGCTTTCAGCGATCATCAAAGTCAATGCTACCAAGGCATTGTCAGCGATACGTTTGTGTCCATCCGGAGCATAAAGGATCCTGTTGTTTTCCATAAACCAGAGGAACAGTGTGGCGGCAATGCGTTTGTTGCCATCGGAGAATGAATGATTCTTGACAACAAGATACAACAGCATAGCCGCTTTCTCCTCCACTGACGGGTATAGGTCAACTCCATCCCAAGTCTGGTATATCTGACCGATTGAACTGTGGAAGGATTCGTCCTTTTCGTGTCCGAAAAGCTCGCTTCCTCCGAACTTGACTTTCAGGTCGTTGATGACCGCCATCGCATTCTCGTAAGAGGCGTGAAAGCACTCCTTTGTGGTTGATTTTACTCCCAACGTCTGATAGTCGTAGCTATCAAGCGTGTCCAAAGCATAAGTGTAGTCCTTCACTACATCGAATATGCTCTTGATCTGCTCTTCGTCCGTGGAGTCAAGATACCCCATAGTGCGGCCCATCACATCCACAAGAGCCTTCAGATCATCGTATTTCTGCTGTGCAAGGTCATTGCGGACGGCGTAGCCTTTGATAAGGTAGTCTTTTAGGACGGAGTTCGCCCAACGACGGAACTGCGTAGCATTCTTACTGTTGACACGATAACCAACCGACAGGATCATATCCAGATTATAATGGTCAACAGTTCTTCTGATTTGTCGTGTCCCCTCACATTGAACTATTTCCATTTTGGAAATGGTTGAACCCTTGTCCAATTCTCCCTGTTTGTAAATGTTTGAGATGTGTTTTGATATTGCCGGCACGTTTGTGCCCATTAATGCGGCAATCTGCGCCTGCGTCAGCCAAACCGTCTCATTTTCAAGTTTGACATCGATCTTTGTCCTGCCATCGGCAGTCTGATAGAGGATGATTTCTCCTCTTTGCGGAGCATTCAATAGCTCCTTTGTTGTTTGTGTGTCCATAATTGTAACAATTTTGATTACAAAAAAAGGCCATACAGCATTTGCCGTATGACCATATCATATTTCCAAGTTATATAAGTTCAGTAAAACGTTAGTCAGAGAACATATTCAGGATGAGAACCCCATCCGAGTTCTCTATCTATACTTTGGTGGATATTTTTGAAAAAACAAAAAAGCGACATCAGTACGACTATACCAATATCGCGTTGTGGAACTCCAAACGATCCACGGCATTCAGACTTTCCTTGCAAAGATGACTATATTTTTTGAATATAGCAATATCTTTTTAGTAGTTATTCCCAAATTGTGAATGTCTCTATATCAAACGAATGGCGAATATAAACGCTATTGGTTGCCATCCAGATAGTCGGTGTAGAGGATTCCGTTGAGGTGGTCGCATTCGTGCTGGAAGATCACGGCGGTGAAGCCTTTGATGCTTTCGGTCGTGTCGCGCAAGGTTTTGAGCGAGGTGTAGTTGATGTCGATGTCCTGATAGCGCTCAACATTTCCGCGCTTCCCAGGAATGCTGAGACATCCTTCAGGTCCAAGGGCTTTTTCGCCTCTGAGACAAGTGATTTGGATGTTTGGATAGACCTCGAACGGCTCACCGTCCTTATCGAACCTCTGCACCGCCACGACACGGCGTGATATTCCCACCTGCGGCCCGGCGATGCCGACTCCATCCTGTTCCGGAGAGGTCACTGTGGCCACCATCTTCTCAGCCAGGATCTTATATTCATCACTCGTCAGTTCCTTCGTGCTGATTCCGGAGCACTCCGTCCGCAGCACCAGCGAGTCCGCCTTGTCATAAATCGTCAGCACGCGCATAGCTTCGCCATCACCCTTTATGAGACTCTTCTCGGCATTGGTCCAGCTTTCATCATTCCGGCACGCCACAACAGACAGCATAAGTACAGCGGTGAGAATATTCCTTCGTGTTTTCATATTCCTCATATCAATTATTGTTTGTTTTTATCGCCTTGCATAGGTGTTCGCCAGTATCGTGACAACGATAGCTATAATTATCATAGAAATCATTGATGACCAAAATATTATGTCGGACATCTCGGCCAAAGGAAGCAGGCCGGTCGGTAAGCATGTGAGCAGCAAACCGTAGCCGCTGACTTTTCTCAGCCTTCCGATGTTATATTTCGCCCTCTCCTCTTTGCCCGCTGTGTTGTAGCCTGCGATAAGATCGTCCCCTTTGCCGATGAGGATAAAGATGGAGAATGTGATGAGCATAAGAATCACAATTCCGACTATGATGAAGTTTGCCAACAGCATATTAGGGGCTATCTATTTTGATCTTGACAAAGATAAGTTTTCTGATCAGAAATCCAATATGTTCATCTCCATATTTCTATAAACCAGCGAATGAAGTTCAGCCGGATGCCTTGTTATCGAAGCAAAAACATTATCTTTACCTGAAAAATTAATGAATATGACAAAAGAGGAAAAATATCTTGCGCTGTTGCCTCTGGTTCAGGCACTTCTTGCCGGGGAGACTGACGAGGTGGCGAGGATGTCGAATATCGCGGCGGCGCTCCATCGTGAGTTCGGCTTCTGGTGGACAGGCTTTTACCGAGTGGCGTCATCCGAGGAGCTTGTGCTCGGGCCGTTCCAAGGACCGGTGGCATGCATGCGCATCGCAAAGGGCAGGGGAGTGTGCGGCACATCATGGAACGAGGAGCGCACTGTCATTGTCCCCGATGTCGAGCTGTTTCCGGGCCACATCGCCTGCTCAAGCGAGAGCCGCAGCGAGATTGTCGTACCTTGCTGGAAACGTGGCCGGATAGCCGCCGTCCTTGACATCGACAGCAAGGAGCTGAACACATTCGATGAAGTTGACAGAAAGTATCTTGAGGAGGTTGCCTCCTTGCTCTACGGCAAGGAAAGAGACATCTGGTTCGCCGCCGGATGCTTCTGGGGAGCGCAGAAGTTCTTCAAACTCGTGGACGGAGTAGTCTTCACGGAAGTCGGCTTCGCGAACGGTTGGGAAATCGACCCGACCTACAAACAGGTCTATACTGACGAGACCGGTCACGCCGAATGCGTCCACGTCCGCTACGATCCTGAGAAAGTGTCTTTGGAGCGGCTTGTCAATCTATTCCTGAATATGATCGACCCGTTCAGCCTGAACAAACAAGGTGAGGACGAAGGCACAAGGTACCGCACCGGCGTCTATTACGATAACGTCGAGGATAGGGAAGTGATCGAAACTGTGCTTAGGTCCTTTGAGGACCAGGCCGGCCGGAAATCCGCTGTCGAGCTCCAGCCCCTCCGCTGTTTCTACAAAGCCGAGGAGTACCACCAAAACTACCTCGACAAGAATCCCGGCGGCTACTGCCACCTTTCCCCGGCAATCTTTGAACTCGCCCGGATGAAGCCTCATGAGTAAGAGGAATTCCGTACCTCAGAAGCCCTGTTTCTGTACCAAAGACAAGTCTATTTGCCTTTCGTACACCAGAGCACCTTCTCCTGTACCATTCCAAACAAGCTTCTATCCCAAAGCAACGGCCTCCACTGACGCCTCTTCGCAGAAAGCCTTGCGAAGTGCATCAAGCGAGGTTGTCCCTTTGTCGAACGCGAACCAGATGAAAGGCGCTCCCTCCGTATGGTACATCTTGCCGATATATTCCTCAAAATGAGCTTTTACGAAATCCTTGACATCCCCGGTAGCTGTAACGCGGAAAAAATCATATTTGGCATTATAGACTTTCAGCAGGTCGGTGCGGAACCTGTCGTGGAGACGTTTCTTTACACTGGTGTCATCTGAATTTGAGACGTAGGAGGCAAGCACAAACAAAAAGTTGATGTTGTAGGCCTGCAGGACAAGTGTATCCCGATCAAACGGACGATTCGGAAAATGCGCGTTCACAGGAATAATCTGATTGTTTTCACATAGCCGGTCCTCCGTATAGCACACGTGGCCGTCAGTCAAATCCTCTGCCCTCACATACCCACGGACAAAAAAGTTCGGAGTCGGATTGTAACCTTCAGTCAACGGGTCACGATAGCGGACATTATCAACAATCTCACATTCTTTCTTATCGCGGGCGCAGGTAGGAGTATTGAATATGTTGATGTTGAGCTGAATGATGTTCTTTGCATAGGTGAATTGCTTGTAGATGGACTTATCCTCCAGATCGGATCCGTAGAAATAATACTTGCTGTCACCGATATAATAGATCTGGCTGTCATCCACAAGCGACTTGTCCTTATAAATATGATCGATCTCCTTTCCGTCCTCGTTCTCCTTCAGGTCAGCGAATATCTCGTCGCTTATCAGACTGTCCACCATATCCTCAAACACACGGTCGAACTTGCCGGCAAGCAGAGCTTCCTCACGGCTTTTCCCTGAACGGACAGATTCGGATTTGTCGAAAAAAGCATACAGAAGCTTCCAGAGGTGAACCAACTCATCCTTGAAGTACCTGCGGCGAATTGAGCGCAACAGGCGGCTTCCTCTTCCGGACTCAATCAGCGCGTCGATTCTTGAAGGCTTTATCAACTCGTAGTTGAGATTCGCGTGGACCGGAAAGAAGAATCGTGTTCGGAGATATTCAAGGACAGAATAAAAGAGGATAATAAGTTCCTCGTCGTAATTGATTGATTTGCCGCGGTTTCTAAATTCGGCGTAGAACGGCTCATTGTTCTGGATTATCGGCTGGACCTTGCTGATGGTCTTGCCCCAATGGATCCTGTTGTTGCCGCTGGAATTTATGATCGAGATGTATGTGAACAAGCCCGCGTGCTGCTTGTGAAAATCAAGCAGGGCGAGAATCGTGTCCAGAAGAGTCTGCGAATCCACGCCTTTGTTTGAGTTCACGCCACGGATGGCGGAACGCCTGATGATCTCGCTGCCAGGGTGACGTTCGGAGTATTTGTCGATGGATCGGTAAATCCAAGTGGAAAGCCCGAACAGGACCCGATCCAACCCGTCCGCTTTCAGAGGATTATGCTCCGGAACTATTTCAGTCACATCGTTTATGGTGTACTTACCGAAAGCGATTTTCAACTTCCCTTTTTCTTCATTGATCTCACCGTCACCCTCAAATAGGAACACTTTAGGAAGAATGAATATGACATCGTTGACCTTTGATGAATATACATACCCTACGAACGGCATAACCCCCTCGGATCCATCCCTTGACGAATAGACATAGGGATCGAGGCCGTAATATTCCAACAATTCTTGGCTATAAGTCTGCCCTTCGAATAGTATTCTCATCAGACGGTGAAATTACGCTTCTTCGACACCGAGATATTCCATAAACCCTTGAAGCCTTTTGTTTGAGGCCTCGTTGGTTGGATAGAGGCTGTTGAAGGTGAACTCCGCTTCGTTGTCGCCCTTGTCTTTGAAGAACGAACCGCACTTTTCATATTCCTTGCACACCTCGCTCCAGAGGTAGAACATCACCTTGCTTTTGAACTCTTCCACTCCGATGTCGCTCTTTATGAAGAAGTTGCCCATCTGTTTATCCTCTGAATCCGAGAGCTTGTGGATGCGCTCGTTGACCTTGACAAGGAATGATGCCCATTTGTAGCGTTTTTCTCCTATCGTAATAATAAACTGTGACTTAGGATTCGCAGGATCCACCGGCACATATTCCCATTCCCACCGCCTCTTGAACGCGCTGTCCATAGGGAACAGCGACTGATCGGAGGTGTTCATCGTCGCAAGAATATGCAGGTTCTTCGGCAGTTTGATTTTTCCGTCTTTGATGCCATTATGATCTTTTCCGAGTGCTTTCTCCGATTCAAGATAGTGGCGAAGATCCGCATCAACACTGATCGGGTATTCAGATTCACCTTGTTCGTCCCTGTCAAGCAGTTGAAAAAGATCTCCGAATATTTGAGCGCAGTTACCCCTGTTGATCTCCTCGATGACAATGTAAACAGGCTCGTCAGGATTCTTCCAAGCGGTCACATATGCGTTGGTAAAACTCTGAGGAATAAATGAATATGTCAACTCGCCTTTCTCCTCATCCTTGACAGGCTTATACGTCCCGACAAACGAAGCATAGTCATAATCAGGGTGGAATGTGGTTCGGAACGTGAATTTCTCGTGCCCATCCACAATGCCTGACACGTGAAATGACTTTCCACTTCCAGGTGTGCCGAAGAAAATTTTCTGGTTTCCATTACCATATACTCGAATGCTTACGCTGTGAGCATTCTTTTCAATAAGATTGCTTGCAACATTGTCGAGTAAAATGGCATAATCAGGATTCTGGCCAAAAAATTCCCATAACGTAGCCACATATGATTGCGAAGAATTAACAAGGTTAGCTATAGAAAGAATAGAAGAGACCAAAGCGTCATTTCTGTCTAATGTTTTTCCTCCTGTATTTGAATTCCCTCCATTCCACCATAGCGGATCGGTAGCGAACTTTATCAGTAAATCCTTATCCTGTTGCGAATCCAACAAAGAACTATTATTGATCGCGCTAATTATCCTTTCATTGTTTGATTGCTTAAGCGCATCCTTATCAACAATTTGATTAACAAGATTTTTATAATTGTAGAAAGGCTTATAAAGAGGCGCAAGCATCGCTGCGATGTAAAACCAGTTATTGCTCAAGAATATATGCTGCCCATTTCGGTTGGTTATGAGCGAAGAACTATTCCCGAATTCGACAGAAGAACTGAATATGGAAACGACATTACCAGTAAACTCTTTCGGTAATGCGCAATCAAGAATATTGAAATGACTAACTTTCTCAGCTACTGAATTAACGAGAGTGTTTAGATCTGGTAGCATATGTTAATAATTGATTGTTGATTTCTTTTGCTAAAGTTCTTACTACAGGAAGTGCGACACTGTTCCCAAACTGATGATATGCTTCTTTAGGAGAAACAACAATTTGCATTTCAGGCAAATTCTCATTGTTATTCTGATTATTTGCTGCGTCAATACTTTCCCATCCCGCGCCTAATATTTTGTAGCCTTGAAGCCTACCGGCCTCCACGGGAGTAAGTTTTCTCGGGTTCTTACCGTCAGCTGATTGGTCTATCAGTATTTCACTTCCATCTTTCCAGTAACGGGCGGAAATAGTACTACAATATGTACTTTGTTCATTGAACATCGAGTATCCAAAACCTTTTCCATTCTCCTTGTTGCGCTTTTTCCGTTCTTGATGTCCTATCCACATTCTATCGCTTATTGTCATTTTTTCAGGGATGGAGCTCTTCGGCTCGAAAATATCACCTACTCTTGTGGCTATGCATTTATCGAGCTCATCCTTGCTGAAGATTGGGGATAGCTTGCTGTCCAAGCCAAAAGGAAATCTGAAATCATCAACAGGAATCTGTTCCTTGTCCCAGCAGACAAAGAACAGTCGTTCGCGATTTTGCGGAACGCCAAAATATTTGGAATTAAGAACCATTGTTCTGGTCTCATAACCCAAATCATTTTGAAGAACACTGAGTAGAGTGGCAAACGTCTCTCCGTGCATATGATTTTTAAGTCCTTTTACATTTTCCAATAAAAGGATCTTAGGCTTCTTATTATGGTCAGATTTGTATTTGACTATATTTGCAATGTTGAAAAACAACGTGCCACGAGTGTCTTCAAATCCTCTCCTTAGACCAGCAATTGAAAATGGTTGACAAGGAAATCCAGCGCAAAGAATATCGAAATCTGGAATATCATTAAGCCTGGCATCATTTATATCATTGTTGAAAAACAAATAGTTACCTTCGGAATCTTTCCGAAACAACTCTGGGTCAATGATTTTAAAGTTTTCTTCGTATGTTATTCTGGCATTCTTATCCCATTCGCTGGCATAGACACACTTTGCACCTATGCCATGAAAAGCATAGTGGAATCCTCCGATCCCAGCAAATAGGTCAATTTATTGAGGCAATTAAATAAATGTATGTCAATGTTTAGCAATCATAAGACGACCTTATTTTATAGTCATAGTAGCAGAATTTTTTGTTTAATTCGAGAATCGAAGTTAAATTTACATAATTTAATTAAAAGCAAAACATGTCAAAAAAACAGCTGACATTTATTGACCCTTTTTTCACCCGAAAAGCACAGTAACCAATGTCTGAGGCGTCATATTCCAAATTAGTAGATGGGTACAAACGGGCGTTCATCGACTCGTCGGTGGAGGCGGAGCCGGCTTATACACCGCAGTTCATATCAAATTATCGGGGTAACAAGGTGCTCACGCAATTGGAGAACGAGTTGCGAGAGTGTTCCTCTATGTTTATGTCGGTGGCTTTCATCACGGGAGGCGGCATCGCGCATCTGAAAGGGGTGCTGAAAGAAATGGAGGCAAAAAATGTCCCCGGCAGAATCCTCACCACCGACTATCTTCTTTTCAGCGAACCTGCAGCGCTGGATGCGTTGGCTGGGCTCAGCAATCTGGAAGTAAGGATGTTCCGTACATCGGGAGTGGGATTCCACACAAAAGGCTATCTTTTCCACAACGGAAACGACATCAGGATCATTGTCGGCAGCTCGAACCTTACTCAGAATGCTATCACGAAAAACTTCGAATGGAACACGAAGGTGGTCTCCACTTCCGATGGACAGTATGCCAAAGACATCGAGGCCGAGTTCAACAACGTCTGGGAAAGTTCGGTCGATTACAATTCTTGCAGGGAGGAATATGAAAGGCAGTATCAGGAAGCGAAGTCTCAAAAGGCCGCTTTGACCAAGATCGTCACTTCGCTGGACCTGTCATATTCAAAAGTAATCTCGCCGAACACGATGCAAGAAGGGTTTATGTCGGAGATAATGCGTCTGATCAAGGCAGGGGAGAGCCGGGCTCTTCTGGTCTCCGCGACCGGAACCGGCAAGACTTACGCTTCGGCTTTCGCGGTGAGAGGTGTGTTCGCCAACGAGTTGATTCACAAGAAAAAGGTTCTATTTCTCTCACATCGTGAAATGATCAACACACAGGCGGAGAAGAGTTTCCGTAGAGTGCTTGGAGAGTCTTTCACCACGGCACAGCTTTCGGGGAACAGCCAGTATCTCGCAAAAATCAAATCCACGAACATTCTTTTCGCCACAATGAATATGATGGCGAAGGACAGTTTTCGTAATCAGAATTTCGAGCGTGACGAATTTTCAATCATCATTCTCGATGAATGTCATCGCTCCGGATCTGAAAGTTATCAGAAGATCATTGAATATTTCAGGCCAGCTTTCCTGCTAGGTATGTCCGCGTCTCCGGACAGAACTGACGGATTCGATGTCTATGAGTTGTTCGACCACAACATAGCCTGCGACATCAGGCTTCAGACCGCATTGGAGAACGATCTGCTTTGCCCATTCCACTACTTTGGAATCCAAGACCTTAAAGTCAACGGAACTCAGGTTGATGTCAACGATTTCAATGACCTAACCTCAGCCGAACGAGTTAAAAATATCATAGAAGTTGCTGAATATTACGGCCATAGCGGAGAACGTGTCAAAGGTCTCGTGTTCTGTAGCACAGTCGAGGAAGCCCAAAGGCTGTCGGACATATTCAACGGCATTGAAAAGAAAGGTTCCAGCAGAAACTACCAGACCATGGCATTGTCAGGGAAGGACAATGAGGCGGTGCGTCAGTCGGCTGTGGAGAGACTTGCGGCTAATACAGGCAATACAAACGAGATTCTGGACTACATATTCACAGTAGATATATTCAATGAAGGAGTGGATATTCCGGAAATCAACCAGGTCATTATGCTTCGGCCAACACAGTCCGCGATCATATTCGTGCAGCAGTTGGGGCGTGGTTTGAGAAAGGCTGCGGACAAGGAATATGTCGTTGTGCTTGACTTTATCGCCAATTACGATAAGAATTACCTTATTCCGATCGCGTTATCGGGCGACAGGACCGGAAACAAGGACAATATCAGGCGGTATCTCATCGAGGGCAACAATGTCATCAACGGAGCTTCGACCATTTATTTCGATGCAGTAACCAGAAGCCGTATATTCCAGTCGATTGACAGCGCACGCATCAACACTCGTCAGAATATAATCGATAGTTATCAGACGCTGAAGCGCAAACTCGGCAGGCGGCCTGCGCTGACTGATTTCGACAAATACGGAGAGATGGATCCTCTGAGAATATTATCGTATATGGACAGCGTTCCGGATTACAAGAAACGGAAAATCTGCTCGTATCACGGCTTCAAGGTCGCGTTGGACGATCTTGAGGAGACGCTTACGGAGGATCAGAATCATATTCTTGAATTCATCTCGCAAAAGTTCGCGCCAGGGAAAAGATTGAATGAGATTCTAATGCTGGAGACGCTGATGGCAGCCAACGCAAATGCCGATGTCATAGGACTTTGGGCCAATAAGATGGCAGAGAATCACTTGCATTGCAGAGCCTGCACTGTCGAGAATATGATCAGCCTGATGACCGGTGAGCACTATGATTGTGGCTCAGCCGGAAAAAGATTTAAGGACTGCATCCTGTTGGAACAGGTTAACGGGGAGTATCATATCTCGGAAGTATTCTCGGATGCATTGAATAACAGTAATTTCAAGTCTGAGTTGGAAGATGTCATCGCGTTTGGCCGTGGCCGGTATGAGAAATTCTACAAATCCTCTGATTTGTTTATGATCGGCCAGAAATACACCTATGATGATGTCTTCAGGCTTCTTGACTGGCGGAAGAACGAGGTGTCGCTTAATGTCGGAGGTTACAAGTTCGATGAGCGGACAAAAACATATCCGGTGTTCGTGAATTACGACAAGGACGAAGAGATCAGTGACACAACGAAATACGAGGATCATTTTCTGGATCAGTCAACGTTGGTCGCAATTTCGAAGAGCAAAAGGACATTGAATTCCAAAGACGTTCAGACCGCTGTGAATAGTGACAAACTTGGCGTGAATATGTTTCTCTTCGTCCGGAAGAACAAAGATGACAAGGAATCCAAGGAATTTTATTACCTTGGCAGGATAAGGCACAACGCTGACGGGATTCTGAAGGAATTCGTGATGCCGAACACAGACGCGACTGCCGTGGAGATCGAGTACAAACTTGACACTCCGGTCGAGAAGAATCTGTACGACTACATCACGTCAGCGAATGTTTAACTTTTAAAATGACATTGAAAATGAAAACGATAAATGTAGTTGCTGCCGTGATATTCAAAGATGGGAAAATCTTTGCCACGCAGCGTGGCTACGGCGCCTTCAAGGACGGTTGGGAGTTTCCCGGTGGCAAGGTTGAGGCGGGGGAGAGTCCTGAGGACGCTCTCCGAAGGGAGATCCGCGAAGAGCTGGAAACCGAGATTCAAGTCGGTGAACTCATTGACACAATTGAATATGACTACCCGGACTTCCACCTTTCGATGAAGTGCTATGCCTGTACAATTCTATCGGGAAATCTTCATCTGGTCGAACACGAGGCCGCACGCTGGCTGTCCGCCGGGCAGCTCGATTCCGTAGAATGGCTTCCTGCCGACATCACCTTGATCCCGAAGATCGCCCGACTACTTTAAGGTGTTATTGCGCAAGATGTCTTGGGATTTTCCTCTAAATAATGTCGAAAAATATGTCGAAAAATATTGCCAATTTGCTTGGAATTTTTAGGGGGGGGGGTGAGTATCTTTGTGCCCAAAATCATAAAATATGAAAAAGTATATTTTTGCATTGATTTGCGCGGCAATGACGCTTGTGTGTAGCTGCATCAAGGATAATGGCTCTGACAACGAGCCTGTAATCTGTCCTGAGGATACGATACCCTGGGGAGCGCTTGTTGAGGAATATCCTTTCCTTAGAGGTTTCCCTGTATTTGAAGGGGAGGTAGAGAACTGGCAGTATAAGGAGCTCGGCAGCGATATGAAGACAGTGACATTCTTCGACTACAAATGCGAAGAGTCTGTGGCGAAAACCTACTACGCCAAGTTCATTCCTGAAGGGTTCACGAAGAGCGATGGCTCTGAGATCTATCGAAAGACGGTTGATAAAACCATATATACTTTCAGCGGTAGTTATAGCGGCGGCAATTTCGCATTGAGTTTTTCTGTCGAAACCAAGTAATCTATGAGATTCCAGAATATCTTGGCCTGCGTCCCGGCGGCAATGATGCTGCTCGCTGGCATATCAGCAAACGCCCAGAATGCCGGTGGCAAGAAGGCCCGGCAGCCGAAGGACGACGATGTGAAAGTCAGAATCTGGCTCAACAAGGGCGAACAGAGAGTCCTTGACGGCTATCTCCGCTCCGCACTCGTCAATCGCCCTGACCATATCGAGTTCAGCACTACTCCTGATGGTCAGAGGATAAGATATATCAATGAGGATGTCGATTCGCTTCTTCTTGAAGGCACAGACAAGTATGTGAAGCGCCTTGTCAAAGTCGTTGGTGCTTTCGGAGGAAATGCGCAGGTTCAATGGGTGCGCGAGGAATATCACGGCAAAGGTATTGACCTGTACTCTCTTTTCACTGTCGAGTCCGAAAGGACAGGCAGGAACATCACGGTCGTGCGTCCGGTGCGCGGATGGTACCTGAGCATCGCGGGCGATATGGCGATAATGGTAGGTACAGACACGCGCGACAACATATTCGACAGGACGGAACCATCGATGTCCACATCAATGCTGAATATGTATTTCAGGAAAATCTATGACTATCCTGAGTTCGCCGCCAGGATTAAGGCGGGGGAGTTCAAGACATTTATGGATGTTATCTATGCTTGGGAAGCGGATTATGGCGGCACGGTTCGTCGTGTCGGTGGCAAATTGAAATTAGAACAGATTGATGTTCAGAAAGGAATAGCCGCGTCTGATGCTGGAAAGAATGTCGATTGGAAGCGAACTAAATCCGAAATCGTATTCCCTAAATATTCAAGAACTTTGCAGATCGGTGCGTCTCCGGCAATGGCTGGTTGGTCAAAAGTGATGAAGCACGCCACTGATGATGCGGCAAAGTCGTCGTTCAAGATGGTCGTGCCTCCGGTGATGATATATTCAGACATTTGCTTCCTTGATTTCGGCCGTTTCGGAGGTATCGGTTGGACGGTAGGCGGAGAATATTCCCGCTATAGTTACAATTGGATGTTGGACAATGGCTACGGTGACAAGCGGCAGGACACCTTCTGCAACAGGGTTGACCTTGCGGCCGGTCTCAGTTATCACCTTACTCTTTGCAGCCGTCTCGAATTCTATGCGCGTGGTATGGTTGACGCTGGCCTGATAGGCGAGCACACAAAGGACCACGAGAGCGGGGAGGAGGCCAGTTCGACATTCAACAAGATGGACACTAAGATGTCATTCATAGCCACAGCAGGCCTTAGATGGTATTTCTGCAAGAAGGCAAGCCTTTGGGTAGAAGGCGGCCACGACATTGGCTGCGTCTCAACGGGATTGTCCTATAGGTTCTGAGGCATTACTTGACACAAGATCTCCGCGTTGCTTGAACAAAAACATTTGCTCAGGCAGTGCGTTATTCCTTGATCCTGGAGTCAATGATTATCGTCACAGGACCATCGTTGACAAGGGAAACCTGCATATCCGCGCCGAATACCCCTCTGCCGACCGGCTTGCCGATCGCCGCCGAGACCTCCTCGCAGTACTTTTCGTACAACGGGACAGCGATGTCGTGGCCTGCGGCTCGTATGTATGAAGGGCGGTTGCCTTTCTTGGTGGATGCCGTCAGAGTGAATTGCGACACCGCAAGGACCTCTCCTCCAACATCCACAACACTCCTGTTCATAACGCCATTCTTATCATTGAATATCCTCAGTCCCACCGTCTTACCCACAAGCCAGTGCATATCCTCTTCCGTATCTCCGGTCTCGACTCCGACAAGCACCAGAAGCCCGTTCCCGATCTCCGACACGGTTCTACCCTCAATGGCAACGCTTGCGCGCGACACCCTTTGAATCACCAATCTCATTGTATCGCAATAATTTAGTTCGTTTGTCCTTTTACGTCTTCAACGACATATTCTTGGTAAAGTTACGAAAAAACATTGAAGAGAGCCATCATATTGACATCGTTTCATTGCCCGTTATTTTTTTTACCGCCAAATGGCGGTAATGTGATTTATTTGTCTTATCTTTACGCAGAATTAAATTGAATGCCATGAAAGACCGTACGATTGAAGAGATTTTGAGGAGTCCGGAGGGGAGGACACTGGAATTCAAGGCGAGCCTGCCTAAGAATTCTGATTTGGCAAAAACCGTTGTCGCTTTTGCGAATGATGCCGGTGGTGAGATATTCATAGGCATTGATGACCATCATCGCCCGGTCGGCATGCCCGAAATTGATTTGCCACAAATCGAGGAGCAACTGAGTAATATGATATATGACAGGTGCTATCCGTCTGTGTTACCGGACATCTCGTTCATTTCAGTTGGTGGACGCAGTGTCGTGCGTGTGAGGGTGTACCGTGGCAGCACACCTCCATATTACCTTAAATCAGAAGGTAAGGCAAGCGGGACTTACGTGCGTGTCGGCTCCAACAATCGCTTGGCCGACGAGGAGATTATCGCGGAACTAGAGAGGCGAAGGCGGAACATTTCATTTGACGGAGAGATTGTTTTGGAGAAGCCTTTGGCAGACCTTGATTTCCGTGGATTCCGCCGTATTTACGAGGAAAAGACAGGAGAGATTCTGGATGATTCGGCTTTGATGAAACTTGAATTGGCAAAGCCCGAAAGGGGAGTGCTGTACCCTACGAATGCTCTTGTCCTGCTTTCAGATGACGGACTGCACCGCAGCCTGTTCCCTAACGCGAAGATTGAGTGTGCTCGTTTCAAAGGGACAAGTGCCGGGGAGTTCATTGACAGAAAGACTTACGACTATGGCATCGCGGAGCAGGTCGAGGTCGCGTACGCATTCGTCCTAAGGAACATCAGACAGTCGGGCTCAATTCAGGGTGTTTATACTGTCTCACGTTGGGAATATCCCGTCAAGGCTATAAGAGAGATCATCCGGAACGCTGTGGTTCACCGCCAATATTCACTGGCGGGAAAAGACGTGAAGATTGCCATCTATGATGATATGATTGAGATCACAAGCCCTGGGCTTCTTCCTCCATCAATAGACTATTCTGATATGGAGAGTCGGCAGTCAGACGCGCGGAACAAGGTCATCGCACCGGTGTTCAGGAGACTGGGTATCATCGATCAGTGGGGGAATGGGCTGAAACTTGTCGCAGAAGAGTTAAAGGACTATCCGGAAATTCAGTTCCGCTGGCGTGAGGTGGGGCTTTCGTTTCAGGTACAATTTGTTAAGAAATACATTGATAACACGGCAAACGTATGCTTGTCGGAACCTCAGGCCACATATTCTTTGTCAAATGAGGCAGATCCGCCTTTCAACGAGCCGAGGCTATCATTCCGCCCACATATTCCGACAGCGCCGGAAAAGCTTATACTCAGCGAAATAGCAATAAACCCATCTGTAACAGTCCCAGAATTAGCCGCATACTCCGGCCTAAGCCAGCGAAGCTGCGAGCGTCTCGTGGCCAGTCTCAAGTCCTCGGGAGTTCTGGTCAGGGTCGGTTCCGCCAGAGGCGGTCATTGGCAAATTAGACAATGACCGTCTCTGGCGCGACTTGTAAACAACAGCAGCTCCACTGATAACCAGCGGCCACCAAGGCGCACATAGCCGACCATTATCCGGCGTGCTACAGCAGCAAGATGTAAATCAGCACCGCGGGAGGAACTGGTCCTGAAATATTCATCAGTGGCTGTGAATATTTTTCCTCACCCTTGCGAATATATTGACCGTCAGAATTATACAGCGCGGCGGAATATCTGCTGTCGCCTTGGCGGATACATTTCCCGTCCCAGCTGAAAAGCACCTTGGCATATTTGCCGCGACCGCCACGCAGCTCCACCCCGTTCCAATTGTACAGAATCTCACCATAGCGACTGCCGCCTCGGCGGATATATTCACCATCGAAATTAATCAGAACCTCTGAATATTTACTGTTCCCCGCCCGCAGGCAACTTCCGTCCCAATTGTACAGTGGCGTCGAGTAAACATCCTTCCCGCGCCTGATGTAAGACTGCGCGTCCGCCACCACGCAAGCAAGAATCATTATGAATATAACAACCGCTATACGTCTCATATTAAAAATGAAGGATTTGTCAATATGTAAACATAACCTTTTCCGGATTCCATAATTGTCTGGATATTTCAGTTTTATTCGGTAGCGAATTTAATGATAATCCGGCAAATATCCTATGTTTATCTATGTGGGTAGACCATAAATGATAAATTTACTCGCAGAAGTTTGAACGGCGAGCAGAAGGGGCGCAAAAACATACGATATTGCTCCCGTCGAGGACAATAATGCGTGCGGCGGGAGCATTAAATCGAAAAAATGCGACAGTCCTGATCGGCCTGGATTCACAGGGAAGCACTCTCTCGGGTGGTCTCAGATCTTGTCAGATATGATGCGCTTATTCCTGAATATTCCGCTTGATATGCACGACAACTTCCACTTGCGACTCGGGATGCGCGTCAGGTGAGACTCTCGTCACACGAACCTCGTAAAGATCTCCCCAACCCATATCGAGGTATTTGCTGATTTCCTGATTGGAAGCGCGCGGAATGAAACCGAGCTTGAGATCTTTGTAGTAGATCGCAACGGCATAGGGATCGAAGCGGTTGTCCTCTTCCCTGACGAGATCGAGTTTTGTGCCGATTTTGAGGTGCTCGAAAGCCTCACTGCCATCCCAGTAGGCGAACCCTGCGATGTGGAAATTGGCGAGATGCCTCTTCATCTCCTGTCTGTTTTCCTTTTTCATATTACGTAGTTTTATTTGGTTTACGGTACAAATATGAAATAAGGCTGTCTCAAATCGTGGTACAGAGTCAAAATATTCATTTGTAGCGCTCCACCGCCATTTGATGATAGTCGCGGATGGTGTCGGCAAGCCATTGAGGTTCAAGGATTTTGATCGCTCCGCCTCTGGCAATCAGAGGTGTATGAAAGTCTCCGGTAGGGCTGAGCGTCAGCTCAAAGTCTGTATATTCATCAGTGTGGGAGATTTCTTTTTGCGAGGGATGCATAGGCAGGTCGCGCATATAGAAGGCTTCATTTCCGAAGGCGCGGATTACAACGCGTTGCACAGGGATGGCAGTGTCTTTCACTATGCCGTAGCAGTCGCGGAACCATCTGGCGGCGTCAAAGTCCTCATCCAGAGTGAATTTCTCATCTGTGACTTCCAGACTTTTTATGCGGTCGAACGCCAGAAGGAAATAATCTCCGTTCTTTAACGACTTTACAAGGCCGTACCAACGCCTGTTGAATAGTTTGACGCAGTATGGTTCAACCTTCATAGATGTCTCGTACTCAGATGTATAGCGGCGGTAACGGACGATGATTCGCAGGCCGCGTTTCATAGCGTCTATGAATCTATGAAGATTCTCGCCGTCGGAAGGAATCGACTCCAGCAGGATCCTGTCGTGCACGCTTTTGCTTTCACTGAGGATGTTGTTTACGGATAGGGTGGACAGCATCCAGTTTTGTATGGAATCCTCGTCAAGCACTTCCTCGTTGCCGATATAGTACTTGAACCCGTTTTTCTTGTCGCACTCGATATAGATGCCGAACATATCCTGAATGGCGTCCTTATGCCTGTTGAATGTGCTGCGGGCCAGGCTTATTCCCTCGCTCATCTCGGTTTCCAGCCACTTTCGGTTGATTTCCCCGAACGTGATTCCGTGCGCCCTATGAATGATGTTCACAAGCCAGATATATTCCTGAAACAGAGTGTAGGATCTCATAATGAAGGATTTTTGTAAATATAATCATTTGTTGTATCATAAATCGTCATTAAACAATACTTTTGTGAAATTAACACAGACAGATTATTGACAATATGTACAGAGAAGTAGACGATCTTCAAGAGAAATACCGCCGATTGCTTCAGCAATGTAAACTGCTTCAAAAAGAGAATGAAGCGTTAAAAACATGGCTTCACTCTCACGGTATCTCCTATGGGGAGAGCGTTGTGGAAATAGTAGATGACAAAGCATTTTCCCAAACTATTCTTCCAACCATAAGTTTGTCTCTTGACGATAAAGTGAAGCTCTTTCAATCCTATTTCAAAGGCCGTGAAGATGTCTTTGCGCGCAGATGGTTCAGCAAGATGACAGGGAAGAGTGGCTATCAACCGGTCTGTAAAAATGAATGGAGACTGAATATATGCGACAAGAAGAAGTACAAATGCGCCAACTGCCCAAACAGAAGTTTCGCTTCACTCACTTACAATGATGTATATAGACATTTGGAGGGTAAAGATGAGAATTGCTGCGATGTAATTGGACTTTACGCCATTATGCCTGACAATAACTGTGCGTTTCTCTGTACGGATTTCGATGACAAGAATTGCACGCACGGATATAAAGAAGATGTCTTGGCTTTTACCGGCGTTTGCAAGGATTGGAATATCCCTTATGCCATAGAACGATCCCGTTCCGGAAATGGTGCGCACGTGTGGATATTCTTCGAGTCACCTGTCCCGGCTTATAAGGCAAGACGTTTGGGCAATGCGATATTGACTGAGGCGATGAACAGGGATGGGAGGATGTCTTTTCAGTCATACGACCGTTTCTTCCCGAATCAGGACCGTCTGCCAGATGGCGGATTGGGCAATCTTGTGGCATTGCCTCTGCAAGGAAAGGCACGGCGAAGATTTAACAGTGTGTTTGTTGATGAGAATTTTCTGGCATACAAGGATCAATGGTCATTCTTGCATTGTGTCAGGAAGATGCAAGAAGAGGAGGTGGACTTTCTGTTGAAGCGGCATATTCAAGAAGAATTGGGGCCACTGTCAACATCAAACGAAAGTAAACCTTGGGTCACTCCGACTCCGCAAAATATTGGCAAAGAGGATTTTTATGGGAAAGTGACAATGATTAAGGCTGATAAAGTTTATATTCCGTTAAAGTCTGTTTCAGCCAAGGCCCTCAATCACTTGAAGCGGATTGCGGCTTTCAAGAACCCGGAATTCTACAGCAAGCAAGCGATGCGCCTTTCAACATATTCAATTCCACGAGTTATTTCGTGCTTTAACATTACAGAAGATTATTTGGCGATGCCTCGTGGATGTGAGGATTCCATTGTGGCATTTCTTAAGGATAATGAGGTCGCATTTGATGTTGTCGATGAAACGAACCACGGAAGACATATAGAAGTCACTTTCAAGGGTGAGGAACGAGAAGAACAGTTGGAGGCGATTGAGGCAATGCTGTCCCATAATAATGGAGTGCTTTATGCGACAACAGCATTCGGTAAGACTGTCACGGCTGCGGCGATGATTGACCGAAAGAAAGTTAATACCTTGATTCTCGTTCATTCGAAGACCTTGCTGTCTCAATGGCACCAACGATTGATTGAATATCTCGACATTGATTATAAAGAGCCGGAGAATCCGAAGAAACGTGGACGGAAAAAGGCGTTTTCTCCCATTGGCCGCGTCGACTCTTCAGGGAATACTTTGCATAATTTAATCGATGTTGCCCTTATACAGTCTTGTATTGACGAAAATGGAGTAAAGCCTTTCGTTCAGGATTACGGTATGGTGATAGTGGATGAGTGCCATCACGTTTCGTCTGTCACTTTTGAACAGGTGCTCAAGAGTGTCAAGGCTCAATACGTGTATGGATTGACCGCAACTCCTGTTCGCAAGGATGGACACCAACCAATCATATTTATGCAATGTGGGCCAATCCGTTATTCTGCTGATGCCAAAAGCCAGATGGCGAAACAATCTTTTGACCGTTATCTCATACCACGATTTACGTCCTACCGTTCACTTACAGATGACAAGCAATCCATAACGGCATTATATGAGAGTCTTTCGGAGGATGCTACTCGTAACAATCTGATTGTAGATGATGTAATCAATTCCATAAACAATGGTCGTACTCCTATCGTTTTGACTAATCGAAAATCACACGTAGTATTGTTAGCTGATAAGCTGTCTGCTCACATTGAGCATACGATAACCCTTATGGGAGCTGGCTCCACCCGTGAAAAGAAAGAAGCTTTGCTACAGCTCAAGAGTATTCCTCCAAAGGAACCATTGGTAATTGTCGCCACGGGAAAATATGTTGGAGAAGGCTTTGATTACCCGCGGCTTGATACACTCTTCCTTGCGCTCCCGATTTCGTGGAAGGGACTTGTCGCGCAATATGCAGGTCGTCTGCATCGTGAATATGATGGCAAGAAGGATGTTCGCATCTATGATTACATTGATATTCACGAACCTGTTTGCGATAATATGTATAGGAAACGTCTGAATGGCTATGCGTCAATCGGGTATAAGACAATAACAAACGGTCAACCAAGTCTATTCGGTGATGTTATCGATACAGAAGATAATCTTGCGAAAGGGGGCATTTTCAATGGATTTTCATTTCGTCAAACATTCATTTCTGATTTGAACAAAGCGAAGCGCTCTATAATAATCTCCTCACCAAAGCTATACAGGGTGGAAAGAAACGCATTACTTGCCAAGCTCTGTGATTTGATGCATAATGGGATTGACATCGTTATTATGACTGCTTCAGAGTCGGAATCTGCTGCAATTTTAAGGTTAAGAGGCTTGACAATCAAAACAGAGCCTAATTTGTCATTATGTGCCTCGATTATAGATAAATCCATTGTGTGGTATGGAGGCATAAACCTCTTGGGGTACGTATCCGAGAATGATAATATGATAAGAGTTGAGGACAACTGTCTCGCGGACGATCTTATATGTGAGTTGTTTTTCCACGCAAAATAACTAATACCCTGACAAACAATCTTATAGCGAGGATGTGGTTCAACTGCGGTTCAGACAAAAATGCACTTGTTCAGCATCATTTGACACTACCTAAAGGCTGTTGATAACTTTTTCTTCGGGATAGTTCGGATAACTTCTGCGTGGAAAATAGAAACTTGTTACAGGAGACTTTGCGAGAATTAGAAGCCGTATCAGTATTGCGAGCTAAGCAAGTTGCCAGCAAGTTAAATCAAGGTAACAATGTTCCGTATAGCGATGTCTATGACACTTATGCCATCCAAGAATCAAGTTACCGGCAAGTAAACTTTTCATTGTCATAATATGGGTGTTCCAGTTGCATTGATATTGTTTATACATTTTGATGTAGTGAAATAATCACGAAAATAGCATTTATATTTGCAAATATCGAAAAGTATCCATACTTTTGCCTAAAACGAAAATAAGAAACATTATGATACAAGAATTCGGAGTAAAAAACTTCCACTCCATCAAAAACGAGCAGAAAATTAGTTTCGTCCCTACGCCGGACGGCACTCAGGCTGAAAATTATTTTCACGAAGTGAAGCCTGGTGTGAATTTATTGAAGATAGGCATCATATACGGATCCAACGCCAGCGGCAAGAGCAATATGCTTATGGCGCTTGATTTCTTCCACGACTTGATGCTCAGTGTCCCACAGGATAGAATGAGCAAAATCGAAGGCTATGCACCATTTCTATTGGATGATACCAGTCGAAATGAAACTTGCAAGATGCGCCTTGTGTTTTGGCTTGATAGAGAACGCTATATTCACGAAATTGAGTTTGACGACAAACGAATATACAAGGAAAGCCTGATTTTTTACGGCAGTCAGCGACCAACGACATTATATGACAGGACATATAACAAAGACACGGATCATAGCGTCATAGTGTTCGGAAGCAAATCCGGCATAACAAAAAAGAGCCAGGATGTAATTGAGGGGAACACCATCAACAACTGCACAGTGATGGCGGCATTTGGCAAAAGCAATGTAGAAGAATCAAGACTGAATAAGGTGTACGAATTCTATGCAAGAGGAATAGCAGATCTACTTTCACCTAATCAGATACTGTCGTCTTATGTAAGAGGCCAAATTCGTCTAGACAAGGATGGAAAACTGAAAGCTTTTCTCCTAAAGGTACTTCGGGCATCAGATTTCAATATCGTGGACTTTGACCTGAAGGAAGAGGAGGTTCCAATAACTCCGAATATGGAACTTGTAATCAAGAATACTCCAATGCCGGAAACCGCCCGGGAAGAAATGCTGAAAAAGGGTACCCTCTCCAATGAAGAACTGTCGTTCCTTCATACAACCGATGGCGAACAACGATATGATTTGCCAGAAGTAATGGAAAGCCGGGGAACAATGCGTTTCTTAGGTATGGGCGTAATTCTACATAAGCTTCTCTCAAGAGAAAGGTTCATCACAATTGATGAGGTCGAGACCAGTATTCACTATGAGTTGCTGTCGTATTTTTTGAAAGTGTTCCTCGTAAACAGCGACAACGGCTCCCAGATGTTGCTGACGACTCACGACGTGAATCTGCTTGACGAAGATTTTATCCGCCGTGATGTCGTATGGTTCACCGACAAGAATGAGAAAGGCGAGACTGAAGTTAAACGCCTTACGCAATACGGCCTTCACAAGACACTTTCTCCGTACAATGCGTACAAGCAGGGGAAACTTGGCAAGCTACCTTTTATTGGCAGTATATTTCTATAGCCTATGGGAAAGAAGAGTATAGCTGTAATAGGAGAGGGAATCACAGAATGGTTCTACTTCGACTCCCTAAGGATAGCCCATCGCTACCCGTTCAAGGTAGCGCCAGACTTTCCACAGCATTCAGATATCCCCCATATGTCTAAGTTGGTCAATGACTATGTCGTGTGTTTGGTAGATATGGACAGGCTCTTGGCACACCCGGCTGAAATGGAAACCTACAAACATCAGAAATCAAAGAGTGATTCTTGCGTGATGTGGGTAGAAACGAATCCTTGCACCGAATTTTGGTTCCTGCTACATTTCCTGCCTAGTCTTGCGATTCGACATTTTCCGGAGGCTTACTCTGGTTTACAGGGTAAGATTCTCACGGGTTAGAGGGTAAGTTTATCTGTTGGCGTCGAGGACAGAGATGCAGAAGTCGATACCCTTCATCTCTGCACGGAGCTCGCGGCGTTTTTGGGGAGGTTCGTCAACGCTGACCAGGCGCAGTTCGATGTTTTTTCGGCGCTCAAGCATTTCTGCCTTGGCTTTGTCGAAGTATTTGTTTGCATCGATAACCAGACCGCCGATGGGCTTGCCGCTGCAAATAAGAGCCTGCACCTGGGCGAAGAGGGTGTCCTGAAATTGTACGTAAGCGTCTCGTTCATGGCAATATTCAAGCATTAGGTTGAATACTTGGCGGAAGGTGCTTTCCGGAAGTTGAACATATTTCCTTCGCACACCAGGTCTGTAGCTGAAAGAGTGAGAGATACTCATTCTGCAGTCAAACATGTCAGCGCCATGATTTACGCGCAACTTGATGTTAATATGAGGCTGTTCAATGAAAGCTTGCAATTCATAGTATTCAGCGTAGTCTTCCGAATCGATGTAGTACTCGACACCTGAGGTCTCTAAATGGTCCAGCCTATAAAGAGTCTGGTTGAAGTACTGCAAGAAATCAGCTTCCTGAATCCGTTTGATCTTATGATATTTGCTTGATTTGGGTACTTGTATGGAAAGCTTCTCATTCCGTGCGACATATACGTCAATCATAGGATTGAAATCTACAGAATCAGATACTTCGATCTCGTAGTCTTTGGTTACTTGGTGCACGCCGGAGTTCCTTGCGGATGAATAGGATACATAGTGCTCTATCCAGTAGTTGCTCTCTGCCATAAAAAGCTATCTTTAAAGTCTTTGCAAATATACGTGCTTTCTATGGAACGAAAGAGCAAGTCATACTAAATGTTCAGGAGACCGATATGATTGTCGTTAACGTTGATTTACTATTTATTCCGGATGATGCCTTTCATTTCTTCTAAAACCTTTAGCACGGGAGCATCCTCAGTACGATCATCTGGAATATATGGAGCATCATCTGGTCTTAATGCTACACGTGCCGGGTCTGAAGAATCAATCTGATAGGCATCACGTATTACAACATTGGTGAATTTAAATGCACTATCAAACGAGGAGGGCATATCGAAAGAATTATCTTCCTTGGTGGCGACAGCCATTAACCAACATCCTCCGAATCGTCTGTATTGATACTCAAACCGATTAAGATTTTCATTTGTATCAGGTGTCATTGTATGACTCCGGCACATGGTTGTGTAATACCTCCCAATAGATTGATTCTCAATATTAACATTCGGCGCAATACAGACTCTATACCAAGTAGGGTGCTGTGAATTAATCCCTTTTATTATGTAAACCGTGACACTATATTTTGACTTCCATTCGGCGACTATTTTTCTCCCATTATCTATATTAAGAAAGGATAACCCAAATATTGCGGGATTCTGAAACTGTTGGTCAATCATAAAGAAACACCCTCGCCAACCAGCATCATTCCAAAGAGTCATATTTGAGTTAATCGTATATGTCGCAACAGTGGATTGCTGGATATTGCTAAATGACTTATTCTCAAATGAATCAGCCTTCCCTCTATACGTATATATTTTATCGGAATCATGACACCAATCCTCAAGTCGATACTTGTATGTCTGACCTAATACATTGTTTAAAGCCATCTCTGTACGTTGGAGAACAGAGATTCTATCCATTAACCGTTCACCATGTTGTTTTTTCTCAATCATAGCTTCTAATGGCTCACGTGTTACGGCGTTATTACTTAACATATAGGCTATCAATTTCACCAGACAGTTCCACCAAATCTTATCATCGAATATAGCTGGATTCAAACGAAGTTCATAGTCATTGCTTTCTTTTCGATATTGCAGGTCTGACTTATCATTGGTTTGAGTAACAATGATAAGTATTTGATCATTAACGGGCATAATCTCAAACAATTCAGAGGTCGCCATAAATGATTCAATAGACGCGAGGAATAATTCTGCTATACGTTGAACTTTCGGGTCATTCTTGTAATAGATGGTAATAGTGAAATTGTTAACAGTGGTTTTGGCATACGCTTCTCCTTCGATTGAGATATTCAATTTATCGAGAAATTGACTAAAAACCGGTTGTTCTCGTAATTTGGGGGAATCAGCTATCTCTTTAATAGTAGCGATACAACTGTCATCAACATCCTCAGGGTATCCTAAAGCATATTTCAGGTACTCTGATGAATTAAACATACACATTCGGTCAAGAACATCTGGCAGCTTGGCAATATAAGCATCTTTAAGATTGCTGACCGCAAAACGACATACCCATGCAGCATCATCTAGCGCGCAATTAGTCTTGTAGGATTCCTCTTCATTAAACTGAGCGTTATTCGATACTACGGATAAGAGTTCATACCAATTGAGGTACATCACTATTCTACCTAGTTTAAGTTCTATCCCACATAACTCATGGAGGACAGTTATAAGTAAATGTGGAACGATTCCCGAATGATAGAAATCTTGAATAAGGAATGAGGCGGCTTTAACGAGATAGGCCTCGGCGCTATATGGAAGGCCTAAATTATTAAGGGCCGATCCCATGTAGCCTGAGGACTTAACGAGCTCAGTCATACATGATTCTTGCTCAAAGGCATATACACAAAAACCCAGTTGCTTGATTGCTGCTGACCAACGCCCTTTCTCCATATGGGTTTCAGCTCTGGAGAGCCTTACTCTTGCAGCCTCGGCTTTCGACCGTTTATCCGCGATAATTTCTGCAAGTTCATCTATTAACTCCTCAAATTGCTCGTTATCCTCAATGAAACCGGATAACATCTCAATTACCCGAAAATGTGACTCGATACTAATTTCGAGATGGGCCGCTGATTCTAGCAATAAGGGTTTAATGGCAAGCAATTCCTCTTCAAACGGCTTATTATGAATCAAACAATCAATAAGTTTTTGCTCTTGGATATAAATAGCAAGATACAGAGCACTTGAACGCTTGTCAGGATTATCATCAAGTTTCTTTTGAAGGTCTTTGATATATTGGAACTCTGGAATTAGCAATTTTGAATCAAAAAACTCACCCCTGGCGGCATTAATGAGATTTGTTAGAAGATTCGTTGCCTTCTCAATGCGAGTTACATTACAGTGCTCCTCAATAAGTGATTTGAGAACCAGATAATCATTATAGGTGGCATCAACATCATCAAACCAAAAGAAACTTGTCCATGCATGATCATAGACAATATTATACAGTTGTTGTTGTGAGCCGTGTTTATTGCATTCCCGAATTGCTCTTTGGAATAGCCCTTCTATTGTTGTTCTGGACTCCCCGAGACCTCTACTCAGAATACAAGCTTCATGAAGATCGTCGACATACTGGGTATCAAGCCCCTCAACATGACGAAGAATGCTCTGCTCAATTCGTGTCAGTTTTTCTCGACGAACCTTATCATTCGGGCCCACAATTTCAGTCTTTTGCTTATACTCATCTGAGAAACCAAGCGTAGAAAGAGCGATTTCAATGCCCCCGTCTTGAAAGACCCATTTTGATAGGACATTGGCGTCATAAACCTTCACAACAATACCGTATTGTTTAGAAAGGTCCTCTTCTACATTAGCGCGAGTACTCGACTTAACGTATTGGTTTGAGAAGAATAAAGCTTTGGTATACCCTCTATTGGTGGCTACAATTTTGGCCACATCTGAAATCAACTTGGGCTTCCACTGTTTTTTACAACTTATGGCGAAGGCCCAATACTCCTTTCCATTTGCGGTGTCTTCAACAGAATACCATTTGTCTGAAATATCATTTGATACCTCATAAGTTTCAGCATCGACTTTTCCATCACCCCCACCATCTGGTCCCGTTTGAGGCTTAATGTTAGGAGTAATATTCCGTTTGGCAATAGCTACAATAAAATTCTCGAAGACGCTCTGCATTTTCTTGGTTGAAAGGAGAGCTAATTGTAGATCGAACAGTTCCTGAGTTAAAGGGACTTCGTATCTAACGACAGTGTCTGAGAAGTATTGTGGCCGTAATTTCCTATAATAAGCGAAGGGAGAAGGCCATTTACCCTGTTTCGTTTGAGTATCCTCTGCGACCATATTTCCTCTATTCTAAAACCAGGTATTATTGTACGAACTTTGTTGTTTGAAACAGGTGCAGTTGCGGCATTATTTGCATTAATGAGTATTGTTCAGTCTATACACCTATTCGTATATCACTTTTTTCGTTATGTAGCTTAGACGCCACAAAACAAGTATAAGCAACCATTAGCCAAGGATCTTCTTTGCTAGGGCGTTGACGGCGTCCACGTCGATTGGTTCGAGGACGATTTTTTCTGGCTCCAGGTCCAGGAGGAACTGCATGTAGTTGGGGAGTGTGAGCAGCTGACCTTCCCGGCCGACATTGTAGTCGCCGAATTTGATGATGTGTTTCACATGGTATTTGTCCGCATGCTTCAAGACAGTCTGGACGCTCTTGGCCTGGGCCGTTTTGGCCTTCACTTCAAGTGGCACACATTCGCCTTTCATCCGGACGAGGAAGTCCAGCTCAAGGCCAGAGTCCTTCAGGAAGTAGTACAGGCTTTGCTGCTTTTTGTGAAGAGTGTCTGCCATCAGATTCTCGAAGATGGCGCCTTTGAATCCTCCCAGGTTGCCCTGCAGGATATCCGCCCTGGTCCCAGGACCCAGCATTTCGATGAGCAAACCGATATCTGCCGTGTAAACCTTGAACACATTGTCTTTGGCATTGCCTTCCATCGGGAGACCGGTGATATCGGTATTGTAGCAGCGGCAGATAATGCCGGCGTCTTCCAGCCACTGAAGAGAGCCAAGATAGGTTTCACCTCGTCCGCCGGGCTTAACCTTGCTGTATTGGAATTTCTTGTTCTCCTTGGCCAGCTGCTTGGGGATGGAATTGAAGCACTCGCGGATATGGGGCTTGTCTTTGTCCGGAGCATACTTAACCATATCGTCGCGGTACTCCTTCAAGATACCCTTGTATTCCTCACTGACGGCGTTCATATTATTGGTGGTCAGGAATGCGTTGATGGGGGCGGGGAGACCACCGATAGCGATATAGAGGTTCAGATACTGCCTCATGGCCACGTGGATTCCTTCCGGAACCGGCGTTTCCTCCGTGTAGAACTTCCGGAGAGCCTCGATGACATCCGGATTCATACCGTTGGCCCAGAGGAACTCCTCGAAGTCCAGCGGGTACATCTCGATGATGTCTTCGCTGCCTACAGGAACAGAGTTGATTCCCAGATCTTTCTTCTGAACCATCTTGCGACGCCGTTTCTTGAGTTCATCGCCGTAGCCCTGGACGCCCAGCAGGGAGCCAGTGGCAATCACGTCAAAGCGGCCGTCCTCTTTGAAGAACTTGAGCGAAGTCCTGGCCTCGGGGCATTCCTGGATTTCATCAAAGATCAGGCAGGTTTCTCCGGGGATGAACTTAACCCCTTTGATTTGCGCGGATAGGTTGAGCAGAATGCGGTCCACATCCTTTGATCCGACGAAGGCATTGATTCGCTCCGGCTGCTTGATGAAGTTCATGTAGACGACATTCTTGTAGTTCTGCTCAGCGAAGTGCCGTGAGATATATGTTTTACCGCACTGGCGGATGCCCATTATCACCAGAGGCTTGTGCCCAGGCTTGTTTTTCCACGCAATGAGATCGTCTTCAATTTTCCTTTTCAGCATAGTATGACACTTTATCTGGAAGCAAAAATACACTTTTTTCAACGATTTCTCAAATACCCATCGTAATTTTTCTAACGACTTTTCGGCAGTTAGCCGTAATTTTTCCAACGAGTTTTGCCGGACTTGTACCGGAGATGGGCAATGCAGTTTTTGGCAAAAAGCCGAAGACAAATATCGCAAAAAATCTCCGGAATCGGAATAGGGAACTGCTCAAGTTGAATGGCAGCCCTCTTTGTTTTTACGCCCGAACGTATGGCGCGGATTGTTCGCGGGACGTTCGTCCATTGTTCTCTCATCCGGGGGTGTTGTCACTTCTGTAAGTATAGCCAGAACTCTGCCGGGAGATACACATTGGGTAGGTCAACGGCTTGAGCGAAGAGCGGGGCTATTTGATTGGGGTGGAACTTGGCAACACCGCATCCGACCTTCGTAACGAGAAATCTTAACTCCAGATGTTCCGTGGCATACTGGATAAACGCATCGATGTAAGGGGCTACTACTTCAATACCACCGTGCATCGTCGGTATAGCGTAGCACTTGCCAGTAGGGCCCGTACCAACGCCCCATTCAGCGCCAAATTTCTGATATGCTTGCCGTGCTGCGCCACCGACATGTTTACCGGCGATGTTGCTGCCGAAAACGAATATCTCGTTGTCGCCCAGGGCTTCTATACGGTCAGAAGCTACTCGGATTCTGTTTTTATCTAATTGACGAGCGTTATCTGAGGCTGGAGCCTCGACCTCCTCCTGGACTGGAGCCGGAGATTCCTCAACCTCAACATCGAAGGGTAGGGCACCTCCTTGCTGAACGTCTTCCGGAAGAGGCTCTTCTTCGGGTTCCTGAACGTCACAATAATCCAAGTCTTTCCACTCATCGAGGAGATTCAATTTCTCAACGAGGTGGAGTATCTCTTCGTTTGACAAATCAGTCCGAGGTTCAGTTATGTCGGACAGTTTCTGAAGGAAATGGTCGTTGTCTGTGATGTGCAGCCAACTCTTCACCCTGCCGGAGAGAAGATTGTTGCATCGAATCGGCTGGTTGAATACAATCAACGCCGGGACATTGCGAAGAACACTTTGGGACAGTATCATTCCATCAATCAACCCCTGTTTGAGATTGATGTGATTGACCTTTGCCTGCTGATAAGGATTTTTCCTCGAACCACCCTTGATTATTGTTCCGTCCGAGAGCGTCCAGGCACCATTCTCGACTGCGGTTACCTCACCTCCGTAATTCTTGAACTCAACGGATATAACAGCGTCATTCTTAAACAGTATGCCATCTATTTCGCTGTCATAAATGTTGTAGTTCGCAACAAATAGGCAGACCTCCGGCTTACCTGCGTAGTGTTTCTTGAGCATCTCACAGATAGCGCGATACTGTTCCCGTTCAGCGGTGAATGAGTAATCCGCGACTTTATAAACAAGCAGTCCCATTATAATAGCGTTTGTTCTTTTCTATAATTCATTACCAGCTTGAAGCAACCTTCCATGGTTTTCATGCCTACACCATCGTAATTAATCAAAGCAATCATGGACTTGATTGATTCGTCTTCCAACGCTTTATTGATGGATCTAATTTGAGTGATGCTCCGTATGCCACAGGCTTTCTTCTCGCTGTCGCTAATTGATTGCCATGTGCTCTTGAACTTCTCAAACAAATCATCTGGAGCGGACGGATCATAATCGTAAATCTCTACGGGTATATCACATACGGAAAGATAACGAAGCATCACCGGCAGCACTTCCTCTTTGCTTAATCCGCCATTGTTGGTTCCAAGCATCGGAAAGGCTATAGATGTTATTCCTTTCTCCTTGTATGAAGCCACAAACTTTTCAAGGCCAAATTCGATGTACTCAATTTTGCTGGGATACTTCCAATGGAATTTCGTGGGGAAGTTCAAGACCCAGGGCTCACCTGGTTCACCCTTGTAGAGCCACAGCTTACCTATCCCGATCTGCTTGGACTTACAAAAGCTCTTGTAAATATCGAACATAAACGGGTAGCGTAATTTGAACACCAAGGCTATGCCTTTGCCCATTACGCCGACACAGTTGACCGTGTTGACGATTGTCTGGGCCTTCGTGTTAAAGATGTTTCCACGAACTATGGTTATGTTTGAACTCATACTATTTGTTGGTATATATTAGCCAGCTACCTTTACGAGGTTCGGATACCTCAAAGTAGATGGTGAACGGTTTATTCTTCTTGATTCTCAAGAAGCGACTCATATATATGTTACTGCCTTTTTCTCTAATGATCGAATCAGGGTTTAATATCTCTGGAGAGCCACCGGTCTCATAAGAGACTCTAAACTCGAAGGGGTTGCAGTAGTCGGTCGTTATTTCGAGGGTGTCTGACGAATCGTCAAAATGCAGTTCCTTGTTGATTCGTTCGTATAAGTCCTCTTTCGCAATAATGCGGTCTTTTAGGGGTGATGTGGCGACCAGCGTTCTAAGCATATCACGCTGGTAGTTATCATAGCAACAGATATGCAGGGAGGACAGTGAGGATAGATCAACTTCGTCTTGAACAAGAAACTCTTGCTGACGAGCGTCCTTGTTGTACCTGTTATAGATTTCGTCCGCACTGATATGATGTGGATCATCAACGACCTTGAATGCTCTGGTCGAACTCTTCTGCATATTGCCGTTGCTATAATAGCATTTGTCAGGGTACTTGGCTAATAATTCATCGACATCAATGACGAAGAACACCGGCATCGGACATTTAGGAAGACCAAGATTCAGCGCACGACTATAATAGTTACCATCATTATGGTCTTTGCCAAGACATTCGTTATAAAACTGAGTCGGTGATTTGGAGGTGAAATAGAATCTCGCAAAACCATGAGCCTTGGCGGTAATAGAAACATTTGTACCAGCACTGTTTTCGAAGACTCCTTCTGCTTTATTGCGACTCTGTAACGTATGGCTCTTGATTATCTTTACCGCATTACTCATATGCGTAAAATGATAAGCCATAGGTTTATACGGGAATGCATCAACAAAACTGATGATGTTCTCCTGCCTGAGGTACCCCTTGTCGCGTATTTCAACCTTATTGAAGAAAGCCTTGTTCCTGACAAGTGACGGCCAATCCCAATAGTCAAGATACTTGTCAACTAAAGCCGCCGTGAAGTTGATAGTCTCGGACACGGACGCTTTTGTCCAATCCAGCCTGTCAGTGAACTTTTCAAGTATCTCGTTGGTGAATGTGAAGTCCTCTCGTTTACAGACGATATTCCAATTCAGATCATCCGCGTACTCTTCAAGAGTCTCAATATCCGTGACGGGGAAGTACTCGTTCTTTGACACCTCCTGCCAATCCAAATCGTCTGCGAAATCCGGAAGAAGATTCATTACTTTCTCTGAAGAAGACAATCTCTCCCAATTCACTTCTCCGTCCGGAATGAGCGCAATGAGGGGAGTACTGACGGGGAAGTAAGGGCGTCCGGTAAGAGTCTTCCAGTCCACCTGTGACGATATGTGGTCTTCTTTGGCCATCAGTAACAGCAATGAGGATGACGACCACAATTTGGAGGAATCCCTTTTGGACAGAGCTTCCCAGTCCCAGTCTTTATCGGAGTACCTGACCAAAAACTCATCTGTCGGCTTGAACGTTTCTGCGGAACTAAGCAATCTCCAATCCCATTGATACCGTGGCCTTGATTCGATGTCGGCTTGAGTAACTCTCCACTTGCCGTTGGCAATCAGTGCATTATAGTCGTATTGCGCTCCGGGGAAACCTTTGATAATTTGAATCATATCCACGTCCTGGCGCTCGGATAATGATTCAAACGAGATATAGGAGCGGTAAGCACTGATTACATTATTGAGCTGCTGTTTGTCCTCGACTGAAAATATTAGGCTGTGAAGAGAGATATACTCCCAGTCAAGTTTTCTGGCATACTTTGTCAAGAACCAATCTTTATCATTAAGACTGCTTAATGTGGACAAGCCGAAGAAGTCCCATTTGTCTTCGAGACTAACGATTAATTGCTTGACATCTCTATTCCAAGATGCTTCTTTGATGCCGGATTTAGGGTCAAAGGCCAGATGTTCATCGAAGTCTTTGGAGTAGGAGAGTGTCTCCCAGTCAATAAAATCAGAGCACTCAGCAAGGTCGGTGAATATGTCAAATTCTTTCTTGGAATACAACATAGACAGATCCCACGAGAACCTGCTATCATGGTATGTGTTCCTAAGAATGTCCTTGAACTCATCGTATGAATACTCCTCCGACAAATACGTCCAGGCAGATTCCCTGACAGTCGTATCGGTGATAGAATTGAGAGATGTCGCTATCGATGAAAGCCATGTGATGTCAAGGCGGTTCTGGTCGTTTATGATTCTGTCAAGCACCTCGTTCCATGACCAATGATTGGAGTACTTCGTGAGATTTTCAAGAATGAAATCCAAAGGGAGATTTGATGAAAGATAACTCCAATCCCATTTGTCGACAAAGGCGGGATGCCCGATGTTGTTATACTTAAGGCTGGCAAACATTCTTTCCGTAAGAATGCTCCAGTCCCAAGGCAAAGTGTAATTCGCCTTAACGAAGTCAGTAGAAATATTTTGATTGCCGGACAGCTTAGACCAGTTCCATTCAAAATCCTTGAAATCACTGATGATCGATTCGTCCTGTATTCTTTCCGACACGAAATCCCTACCTATTTGAGTCGTGACGTTGCCGTTATATCGAGTGAAAAATGACTTGTCCCAAACAAGGCTGGGATTGCATTCGAATCCGGCCGAATAACGGGTGGAATGCCAATCTATCAAACCCAACGAGTCGAAGGCTTGTATCAATTCATCTGACCAGGCATACGCTTTTTCGTTAAACAATAATGAAGAAAGAGAGCCGCCTTCCTCAATGTTGGCACGCACGGCCGACACGAAAGACGTATTGTTGACGAAAGAACGCGCGGTTTCATCCTCTGAGAAAGCTCTGTCGAAGAGGCGGACGTATTTAAGATGTCCCTGCAATGTAAGGATGTTCTCTAAGATGAACGGAAGGTCGAATGTGTCTTCGACTTTGACCCAATCCCAGCGTTTGTCCGGATACTCCAAAAGTCGGGATCTGATAAGGACAGAATCCTCGGTATAACCGGATAAATCAACGTTAGTAAGGGACAGGTTGTCAAGGACAAAATCTTTTTCAAGGCGCTTCCCAAGTGCCTCCCAATCCCATTCAGTTGAATATGTTCCGGCTTTAAGAATTAAGCTTTCTATCAGAGAAACATCTCTTGTGATGTCGCTTGAAATACCTTCCAGGTTCCACGGATAATCATTGAAGTGTTCAAGCAGGAAATCGTCATCGACCCTGCCTGTGAGCACTTCCCAATCCCATCGGACTTCAAATTCCGCAAGATGCTTATAGACCACCTCGATGTCACAGTTGTTGGACATGTTCAGCCAGCAGTTGCTGTTGGCCATTTCAACTATTTTGGCAAACAACCGTTCATCGCTCCACCTGGTTCGAGAATCTTTTGTAAGTTCCTCGAAATTGACAAGTTCGAAATAGGGTTCAAGGCTGTCATAATCAAGAACGGCAGACTTATCATCCCATAGCTTGGCAAATAAACACTCCAGGATAGCATTTTCTTTCTGAATTGCATTCTCGTCCAATTCAAAGAGCTGAGTCGCCATCGGAGCAATCTCGTCGCCATTGTACGCGACAGGGAAGTACTCCTCATTTCTCGTATACAGTTGGACCGGGACTTTGCGTATTTCAATGTCGAAATACTCATCGATCGCGGCTTCAAATATGTTGCTCGGATTCTTTGACTGAAGATAGATTCTCTTAATGAGCTGACTCGGCTTTCTGACGATTATCGTTGGAATATCGCTGTCCTCCGGCCAGAATTGTGCGCCACTCTGCAACTCGGTATAGATGCCCATGTCCTTATAGAACGGGAACATTTGAAGGGCATCCGGGTAAGGGTAGGAGAAAGTCAGGTGTTCGTAGAGATTTTGTCTGCCGCTGAAGAAACGATAGGAAGTATTATTTGCCAAAGACAAGCGCCCAAGGTTGGTAATCTCTACGAAGTCTTCGTTAACACGAATCAGGTGATTCTTCTCTACGATGGAAAGAATGTCCTCGTATAGTTTGAGCTCAGCCTTGTCAAAATATGCCTCCGGCTGGTTGTCCACTATACTGAAACCAAGCATAACTCCGAGACTTCTCTTTTCGTAAGCACCGTATTCGGTAGTGGCCAACAAGGAACAGATGACGTAATCAAGGTCAGGCAAAGGCTCCTCCGTGTAATATTGTACACGGCAGGAATAACGCTTCAAGCCCCACTTGTATCGGCTCGAATAGACGTACTCTGCATTATTTAGGAGGTCCTGACTCATAGATCGCTTTGCTCGATAACCTTATTGTTCGGATTGTTCCTTATCGTTTTAAACAGTTGCTCATATATAGGATGCTGCGAAAAGTGCTTCTCATTGCCCACAATCACAAGCAATCTCTTTGCACGGGACAAGGCAACGTTAAGTCGGTTCGGGGATTGTGCGAATCCCAGAGAATATTGTTCGGGGAAGCCGTACTTTCTGAATCTCGCAAAATTGGGCGCATCGTCTTTGTGGGCCTGAATAACATGGCTTCGCACCATAGAGACAATGATTATATTGCGCTCCATACCCTGGAATCGGTCAACGGTACTAACTCTGATGGGAATATCCTTGTGGAGTTTTGCCAAAGTCCTTATCTGCTTTATCTGTTTCCCGTAGAAACTGATGATTCCAATCTGCTTGTCTTCCTCTTTGTTAAATTTGTCAAGGTACCTGGAGAACGTAGAAGAAGACGCGAATCTGTCAAGCAGTTTCCCTATTACCTCAACCTCACCATAATTAACTCGCGAAGTTCCATCGAGCATCTCGGGGCTATCCGTATTGATGAACAATACGTGCGTATTATGGCCGATAAACGGCCTCATGTCAATGCCATGATAGCGAGATGCCGGATTGCTGAAGTCGGGTTCATTGACTCCCAAATCCTTCGGTTTGATTAAGCCGCAGTCAAGACCGCCGTCCTTCAGATAGAACTGCTTTATCACCTCGTTTATATCGGGGTGCATACGATATTGCAAATTGAAGGTCTCTTTGATGGAGGAGTCCGCATTCTCATACAGCCGCTGGAAATGAGACTCTTCAATCTTATCGAATTGTGTGTCAAGGAATTTCTGAAGACGAGTTATCTTCTCTCTTTCTTCCTGAGACTTGGCGGAGGAGAGAGCATAATCCAGCGAAGACTCCATTTCTTCGCGGTCGAGCATAGGAGGAAGCTGACGATGGTCACCGATGACAATCGCCCGATTCCCGTATACGAATGGCAGAGCCAACTCCGCCGGAGTTGCCTTCGAGGATTCGTCCTGGATAACGGTCGTGAACTCAATTTTGACGTTGCGCCCGTTGGGGTTGAAGACCTCTTTGAAGTTCCTGAAGAACTGAGTGCTTCCTTTACCATCGGCTTTCTTATCACCGATAGAACTACAGGTGGCTCCGATTACGTTGCAATTGTCGACGTAGTTTTTATAAACGAGTTTGCGAATCTCTTTTGTCGGGTCGGAAAGGACCTTCTTCCATCTTGTCATAACGTCATTATCTTCGGCACTCATGCCGTAGAATGACCTCTGAGAGATATTATCCAACCAGTTATTGAGAACAAGTTCTGTCTGGGAAACAGTGCCGGTTTCGTCATCTTCTTCGTCAATCTCTTCCGGTTGCAAAGCATCGTTTCCCTCTTCAACCCATTTCTTCATCAGTTCGATTGAGAACTGGAGACCTTCGGATTCGAGTTTCTCTTCGCCTCCGAATCGAATGGGTTTAACAAGATTTGTTTTGCTGTTTATGATTCTTGAGATGGCGTTGTCAACAGCAAGATTCGTTTCCGAGGTAAGAAGAATGCGTTCGCGCTTATTGCCTTGTTTCAGTCCATTCCGGATGAGCTGCCAGATGAGTTCAGCGATAGCGGTTGACTTACCGGAACCGGGAGGGCCTTGTATGACAACGAGGTCCTTAGCAAAAATACACTTGAGAATGGCATCTTTCTGAGATTCGTTAATCCTCGAATTAATCAAATGCCTGCAGAGTTCCTGGTACGGCCCTCCGTCTCTACGTAATATGTACTGAAGATCTGGAGTCGGTGTGGCGAGCGCGGAGTCAAAGATGAAGTTCTGAAGGTTGTCATTGAGCAGGTCGTTACCGCTTGTAGCCATCGTAAACGTATTCTTCAACCTGGAAATCTTTTCGATGTCCCCGGTAAGAATAGGCACGACGAACTGGATGCTCTTTTGATTGAGATACTCGATGGCAGCTTGCTCTTTTCCAGCCTCTACATCGATGTCAAAAATGAGTTTGGGATACTTGACGGAAAGAAGTTTGCCAAACGGAACCATCTTTTCACCCACCTCGAAGCCGAAGTCGGCCTTGCGCATATCTTTAAGATTGTCCTCGATGTCTTCTATACGTGACTCCTCATCACGGTGAATAAGAACTTTGACCTTACCGGGAACACGCTGGTCAAGTGTCACGTTGCAGGAACCGCTCAAGAACGATAGTTCCTTCTGTAGCGAATCATGCAATCTCTCATAATAATCAACGGAAGGGCAGGGTAGACTGATGCGTACGCAATGCTTATTGGCATCGTTCTCGATGCTGACATTCTCAAATCTGTCGCTTAACCGATTCTCCACTTCGCTGAACCCCACCATTGATGTGGAAACGTTGCACTTGAATTTGTGCTCGGCACCGTAAGTGCGTGCGGAAATGAACGGGACTGACTTTTCCAGCTCTTTAAGGGTGTCCCAGATGTTGTCTGTCCGCCAATTGAAATCTATGCCCAGATTCCCGGTATCAGGATTGAAACTCATATTGTCGTGTTGCGACACATATTGAGTCACATCTTCAAATACATAACGAACAGACCGTTTGTTAGATGTCTTGTAGCGAAAAACCGTATCGAAGCGAATCTCGTTTTCCGAGCAATAGTGGCGGGCTTCTGTCAGGAAAACCGTGATATTCTTTTGAATCTCGGACATTACATCGAGATCACGAATCTCGTCCCGATCAATTGACCGCTTGAAGACGAACGCTCTCGCGGAAGGGTCATAAAAGTTACACATGGCCCTCATCATCTCCTTGGCATTCGGATTGTCGATAGTAAAGATGATCCGATAACATTCCAGTCTTAAGCCGATTTTGGGGGCATATTCTTTGATGACTTCATCTGGGATATAATGATTCTCATACTCGATAATGTCTTTTATAACGGTCTCTCCTTTGTGCTCTTTTGCCTTTCTACAATAATGTTCGAAGCCGAAAAGATGAGTATAGAATGCCTCCAAGTCGACATTAAGCGTTGCGATACAGGCTACAATATCATCAACTTGACCTGTACATATATGCCCGCTCTGTAAAGATCTGTCGAGATTGCGGATTTCGGCAAGGGTGAGTTGATTGGTCGGGAACACTATTCCGTTCCCGTAATATACAGTTGCATTGATGGACGGAGTCTGGTCCATCTGAATATAGCATGTTGCAAGTTCTTTCTGAAGCGAGCTGATGCCGGATTCCGAAAATGAATTCCAGACGCCTTCGCCAATCATCAAGTGGTCACCGTGAACGTCATCAGGGGAGAGCATCAATCGTTCTTTGAAAATCCTGTCCACGATTCGATCACGGCCGGACTCGTCCACATTTACCGTCATCTTATACCCATCAATATCAATCGTTTCCGGGTCGATACTGATTGGCGCACAACGTTTCTTCAAGAGTTGTTCCTGAATCAGGATATACTGATCCCACAAATCTCGAAGGTCCTCGTTGAAGGCCGAGCCGGAAGAGATATGATGGTCGGTTGGAGGCATAGTACATCAAAAAAAGTAGACAAAGTTAATGAAAATCTGTCATAAAGGGAAGAAAGCGAATAAAAACCGACACTAATGGGAGTCGCGATATTTTCTGTTGTAGAGATAAATACTTGAACTGTCAGTCGCTCAAAAAGAATAATCCACCGATTATTTCTATCCGTTTGTTTCGGGTTGTTTGCTTATTGCTTTGGTTTAGATAAAATAGTATAATTATTTGTTCTGTAATTAAATAAGTTTATGTATATTTGTATCGGAGGGCTACCGAAACAGCCCGAAAACTTAACTTAGATTTAAACTATGATTGCACTTCCTTCCATTGCTTTCGAGGGCTTCTCGGGCTCCGCTAAGGGTGTTACGGCCAGAAGGGTCGGCGGTCGTAACATCCTTAGTGTGAAGTCCCGTCCTACGGGGCCTACTACCAACGCCCAGGTAGTCCGCCGCGCCTCGATGGCGAAGATTTCCAAGTCCTGGAAGCAGCTCACCTCTGACCAGATGCGCGATTGGGGACGGTTTGCGGAACACGCCTCCGGTGCTTCCGTGCTTGGTAAGAAGGCTGAGATTTCGGGATTGAACCTTTACATCCGTCTCAATGTCAACAGGGCGATGGCAGGGGAGCCACTGATGACGAACGCTCCGCTTCATACCATGGCCGTTCCCAACGTGGAATACGAGCAGGTTGTCGTGACCCCCGAGCTGATGGTTATCGGAGGTATAAGGCATCAGCCCGATCCGTTCAAACTCGTCGTCAAGATGTCGAATTCCCAGAGCGCCGGTATCTCCAACGGATGGAGCAAAACCGTCATCATTACTCCCGGAATGGAAGACGATTGGGGAGAGGCGGACGTGACCAAGCTTTACCTCAAGACTATAGGCGTAGAACCGGTGCCGGGCGAGAAGGTTTTCGTTCAGACTTACTGGCTCGATACGTCTATCGGCTTTGCTGGCGGAGACCACCTGGACCGCTGGAACCTAAACCACCCACGGACCGGTTCCGTTCTCAAGACGAACCCTCCTTGCAGAGATGCCGGGAGGGTTTTTCGTGTGTATGTCAGAACTTTGTGGTATCTTTGTGTCGACAAATCGAGATTTAACGTTACAATGCTTAGATATAGTAGAGTTCTTCTTTTTCTCATCATAGCCGCTTTATCCAGCTGCAATCAGTATAATCGCATCTTAGAAGATGTGTACGATAATGACCAGGCTGCACGTGAGTGGACAAAAGGAATGTCTTCACTATCAGCTGACGAGATTGTGGAGTATACAACAGAGATGGAACGGGTGGATTCATTGAATCAAGCGACTGTATTCGGCATTCTGGACAAGGAGGGTTGGCCTTACCATCTATCCGAAAAGGCCAATAGGGCCATCTGGATTGTTATTGACCATTCCGACCTTGCCTATCGGAGCAAGTATCTTGGTCTTGTGAAGGAAAAAGCCGAAGAGGGCGTTTTGGATAAAACGGACTATGCCATTCTGAATGACAGAGTTCGTATGGAAGAGGGCAAGCCACAGATTTATGGTACCCAGATTAAGATGGCAGCAACGATTGTAGATGATGATATTGCCATGCAGTTATATCTCTGGCCGGTGGAAAATCCAGCTGCTCTTGACAGCCTGAGAAGCACCGTGGGATTATCTCCCATCGAAGAATACCTGAAGACCAGCAGCGAGTCTATAGGTCAAGAGATTGTTTGGGACAAGGAGAAAACTGTGGCTGACTTTGATTAGCCACTAAACTCGGACTTATCGGTGTAAAACGACATTGACTCTCCCGGCAACCAATCTGGGAGAGTTTTTTATTGAGCAATCTGCAGTAGGAAAGACTTCTGCTGGTACTGGCTTCGGTAGCCGGTGACGTTGTCAAGCAGGATGAAACGTCCGTGTACCTGGCACGTATTTGAGCCGTTACCGATGATGGAGGCATAGTCCGGTACGCGAAGCAGCTGGAATATCTTCGAATTGCAGTCTCTTTTCGCTGTTGTCTGCATGGTTTTTAGATGTTTTGACAACCTTATCTCAATTCCTTGAACTCCATAATATCGAGCATAGAGAAAAGGATGCTGTCGATTTCTGCATTCCAGCTTTGATGGAAATGTCCGTAGTACCAGTGCTTGATGGGGTGGCCTGAAGACTTAAGATGCGACAGAATCTTATCTATGGTCTGCCTCTCTGTTTCACAGTCTGCAAGAAGCTTTAAGTCTTGTGACGCCCATTGGGCCAATCCGTTTTTTGAAATGAGTTCGCAGAATGACGGAGCAGTGTGGGAGATAACTGTATCAATTTTAAGTGATGCACCTATCTCATCCAGACGGGCAGCATCGTAGACGGGCATCTCATCAGTCCAGTAGGATGACTTTCCGCTCTTTACATGAGCTTTGTCATAATCTATACGATGAGAACGGTCTATGCTAACGGCACCTCCGATGCAGAGGATACTGTGACCGCATGCTTGAATGACGCTGTAGTCCGGGATGGTACAGAAGCGCTCATGACTAATCTTTATTTCCTGGAAGTATGACGGGTCGTCGTGATTACCTCGCAGCATCACCACCCAGTTATTTGCTTTGCTCAGTCTTACTGAGTTTCTTTTGAACACATTTTCATAGTATCCCAACTTCTCAAAACCGAATCCGCAGTCTCCGGCAATAACCAACACAGTGTCAGTCATCTGATACTGCACACACAACTTATGTATCACGGTATTGAAGTCACCGTGAATGTCGCCGCAGACCACGATGCTCTTGGCGCTAGGGAATGAATATGTGTTATTCAGATCCATGTTCTATTTCTTTAGACCTTCCCAGTAAGGTTTCAACTTAGTCTGTAGATACGTCACTCTTTGCCACATTCAGCAGTTTGCTTCGGATCGATTTTCCGAAATCCTTGCTAATTTCCTTACTCATAGTTTAACGTGAGTTCGATGAAAAATTAACTAATTGATTATTAGGAAAAATAGCGAAAGTTTTTGTAAATTTGTTAGAGCAAATAAACTATTACAAACACTTTCGCTATGACGATCGCCAGAGACAAAATTACGGAAATTTTCTGTATGGCGGATGACTTCTGCCACATTTATGACAGATTTATCAAGATTAACGGACTCGCTCCAAAGCGGGACAAGTCTAAAAGGAAGTACCACCGTGATAGCACGCTGTCCGATGCCGAGGTGATAACCATCATGATACTGTTTCATCTGATGGGCTATATATGCTTGAAACACTTTCACTTGAATGAAGTTTACAAGAATATGACCGACCTGTTTCCTCACACCGTCTCCTATAACCGCTTCGTTGAACTGGAGCGAAAGGTTGCTGTACCTTTCATCCTGTTCGTCAAGAAGTGCTGCCTGGGCGGCTGCATGGGGATCAGTTTTGTCGATAGTACGGCTTTGCGCGTCTGCAAGAACCAACGCATCCATCTCCACAGGGTTTTCAAGGGACTTGCCCAGCGGGGCCAGTGCTCGATGGGATGGTTCTATGGCTTCGAACTGCACCTCATTTGCAACGAAAAGGGAGACCTCCTGAACTTCATGGTCACGCCTGGCAATGTGGATGACAGGGAGCCGCTCCGGAACAAGTCCTTCATTGAGCAGATCTTCGGTAGACTTGTCGGAGACAAGGGATACATTTGCAAAGAACTCTTTCCCTGGCTTTTTATTGATGGTATTCAATGGATTACAAAGCTGAAGAGTAACATGAAGGGACAAATCATGACCATTGGAGACCGCATTCTCCTCCGGAAGAGAGCGCTCATTGAGACCATCAACGACGAACTGAAAAACATGGCTCAGATTGAGCACTCCAGACACCGGTCCGTCGTTGGCTTTACGGTCAACCTGATGGCAGGCCTGGCAGCCTACTCGCTCTTCCCGAAAAAGCCGATGATTGATGTGGAACGCGTCTCGCCGTATGAGAATGGAGTTATTCAATTGTCACTCTTTTAGTTGTAGTTCGTCGAACTCACGTTAACATATATTGCTTGATATTACCAATTTTGTTCGGTTAATCAGGGATAGACTCAAATCCGAGTCAACCTAAATCCGTAAATGACACTCATCAAATATTTTTAACTTTTTTTGATTTTAAAGTGTCAAACTCACTGGCCGTTTTGTATGATTTTGTCAAAAAACCTTGCAGGATCCGAAAAAAGTCACCATATTTGCGTCAGCTCATCAACCAAGTTGTTGAAGGAGTAACGGGATCGTCATTCGGCGGTCCTTGCTTTTTTATACGCCTCATACTCCTTCATCAACTTGCGGTAAGTATGCCCTCTATCAACGGGATATGCTGTCCAGAACAGTGCAAAAGTGTCTCGCTTCTCAATAATCACAAGATAAGATTCTTGCTCGTGATAGATAAGTACGCGTTCCCTTCCGCCACGGACATTTGACCAAACCTTCAAATAGGGATGGTTGATGTTATCAATCATTGGACGCGGGAAAGGAATGTATTCAGTACGATTAATGCTGAACTCACGATTATCTTCATCTTCTCCTTCTTGGGTAAGATGATAAAATGTACATTCACGATTTGCAATGAGGGGATGCTTCTTCAAGCCGAGAGGTTTACCATCAAATAATGGCCTCGTGGTTATGAAATCTCGCCTAAATATTTGATATGCAGCGTCTATAAACGCGAGAATGACACCGTGGAAATCGTTATAATCAAGCCTATCCGGCAACCTCAATACTTCAACTTCTTCACACATTCTTCGGATAATTTGGATGCCAGATAAATATATTTGTCTTATTCTCTTTGTAAAGGGTCTGATGCATAAGGGAATACCCCGAACGCTTCTTAAACAAATCAATTAGTTCGAGTTTAGCTGCACTTGATTTAAGGCCTCTATGAACATATGTAATAGCCCCGATGAGGAAATCAGCAAGTTCTACAAGTTCAATCTCATGAGATCGAACTTGCTGGATTTTTTTGATAACACTTCTATCAAAATCATACTTAGAGTTTCGAAGATACTCTTGAAGCCGATCAACCTTGTCCTGTCCACGAGTATCCTTAATGTCGATATAAACATTATAAGAGGATGTTGGCTCAAGAATAGTTTTGAGCATATCGAAATACATCTTATAGTAAAAGGAATCGTGTGTCTGATGAAAGGCTGCGTGATTAAGCTCCGATTTATCTTTGACAATCAGTACACGGAAATGCAAGTCTTGATTGTCAAAGAAATAGTTCATCACATCCTTGTAATAGGCAAGTTTAGAAGGAGATACCGCATTCCATTTCAACTCACAGGTGGGAGTAAGGCCATGCTCAACCTTTATCTCCCTTAAACGGGCAAAAATTGTATCTTTGGCTTCCCTTGGGCACCAGACAGCACCAATTGCCATTGGTTTTATCCCATCGTGCTCAAGGTGGCAGCTTTCATCGCAGTATATGTTATATTCCATAGTCAAATAATTTTCTGTAAATATACTAATCATCTTCCGATCATCTTCCGAATATCTTTGGAAAAAGATACTTTCAACATCAGCTGACGTTATTCTCTGAAACCGTAGTATTCGACGGTCATGCCTAAATCGCCAGCCAGGTCTCCGTCTTTCAGCCTCTGCCTGGTACTATCTTCCGTACCTATGGCTTTGAAGATTATGTCGATTATACGAAGTCCTTTGGGGTAACGGAAGTCTTCGCTGCGCCTTCGGCCACGAATGTTAATCGATATGTGTCCTTTGTCTTCCTTCTGGCTCCTGAATAGCAATAGGTCTGATTTAAAACCTCGATATTTCGTGTTGACTTCGCAGACATCATATCCAATCTGTCGCAGGTCAAAGGGCTTGTCAGGATGGTAATAGGACATAGCGTAGGGATGAATTGTGATAGTGCCTTCATCGAAGATTTCTTTGAGAATGTCTCTTGTCTTTTCGTACATGGGATCCCTCCCATAACTAAAGGATTCTCCCTTCGATTTGGGCGGCGGCATTGACACAATCCATTTGCGATCTTCGTCATTACCGGTCAAGAATTCCTTCAATTCAGCTTTGTCGAGCGCTTGGTAGTTGATGTCTATCTCGATACACTTGAGATGGTTATCAACTATGATTTGACGCTTCTTTCCATCGACTTTGTGACTGACATAGAACTCAATGAGAAGACGTTCGCCATTGTCCATAATACCTTCGGCATCTGGTCTGATTCCGTAGCGGTCATCCCATTTTTCAATCTCAACATTGCGAATACGAACAGAGCCAGTAGGGAAGTGACCACCATTGGATCTTGGCAGCATTATTCTGCCCGTTTCCTGGAGGATTTCCTTAGCCAATAAGTGCAGTGAAGATTCGTACGCTCCTTCACATTCGTGCCCGTGAGCGTGTGCGAAATGGTGTTCACGCTGAGTTCCGGCATTTTTGGCATATAGAGGAGCATCGCAGTGAGGGCAGCGACAGGCACATTTTGCGCCTTTGGCAACATCATCGACGTGGACGAGGGATCCGCCTTCATCCAGCGCATAGGTCAGAAATGCGCCCATAATTAGAACCTCCTTTCGATGAATTTGAGAAGGTCTCCTTCGAGTTCTTTAGTACCCTGAGGGGCACGGAGGAAGCCGTGCTTGGCGAGGTTCTCTTCGGTGAGTTTGCCGGACTTAGAGACTGATTCAAGGCGAAGAAGGGCGTATTTCGTGTCGACTTCGTCTTGATTGATGCGGTCCTTATCGACCCAGAATTCCTCTTCCTTGACCATCCACTGATCGTACCTCACATTGATGGCTTCAACGGTCATCTTGTATTTGATCTCCCTGTCTTCAGAGACATATACGTAGATGGTATCGCCGACATTGACGTTATATCGACTCTGCTGCCAATGGTATTCACCGTATTTCTCCAGACACTCAGCCAGGCGGAAAGTGCTGCGCTTGGCAGTTATCATCCATTTCTTGTGCTCTTCCGGCACGATATGGCCAGCCATGTTGATTCGATTGTTGTTGGGAACGATGTCCACATAACAATCCATCGCAGCGGCTATGCGGCAAAGGATGTCAAGGCCGGCGGAGTACTTACCTTTCTCAATACGGCTAAGGTTGGAGGCATCGATGTCAGCAAGTTGTGCGACATCCTGGGCATCCATCCTGCGCTCCATCCGAAGGCTCTTGATACGGGCACCGATACGCTCGCGTTCATCTCCACGGTCCGGGCCATACCAGAAAATGCTGGCCCAGCAGCGGCATTGGTACATACCACGAAGAATCGGCCCCATAATGACGGAGGGGTCGCCCTGGTAGTATTTGTCGAAGAGTGCAGCGATGATTTGACAGTGCTGCTCTTGAAACTCAAATGGGATAACTCCGGAGAGTCCCAACGTGAAACGGTCACCTTGTGGCGTTTCAACCGTCACCCTGTCACGGCTGACGAACTTACATTTTGTCTTTTTTTCCATAATTCTGCAACAGGTTTAACCTTAAACATCAAGAATTACGGGACAAATATAATACATTCTATTGACTTTACAAATCTGCCAAGTCAATTATACGAAAGCCGAGCAAATAAACCGATTGTTACTTTATGACAAAAATGACATCAGCATGGGTTGTATACCGCTTGCCAGAGTAATCAAAAACCACCTTCAGGGGAGATAGGTCATCCGTTTCAAACGAATTTAAATACTTATTGATCTCAGTTTCGAGTCGATTAAAATCTCGCTTCATTTCCCAGGAGTTCTGTATATCTTGCTTATCTATCAAGACAAGATAAAGGCGATTCTCTGAACCAAATCGCATCGCACCTTGATTCTCATATAGAAGCTTGGCCAACTCCATTTTATGCGTAATTGCGTATTCTACAGTTTTATCTCTTATACTGTTAAGAGTTGTCATTGCTTCGTTATATGCGGCATCTGAAACATTTTTAAGTTGCGCTAAGATTTGTGCATGCTGTTCGTTCTCTGGAATGGTTGAATCGTGCTTAACCCCATACTTCTTTGCTATTCCTTTTAGTCCCTTCAACTCAGTGGCCGGAAGCCCTAATGATTGAAGATATTGCGAAATATTTGGTTGATACCATTTAGGGAGGTAAGTAACCTTGAGGTCAAAAGGTACTCCTTTGACAATAAAATCAATACTCTTAATTTGGCCAACTGTAGGTAAAACAGAAGGATGCTTCTTGAAAATATGCTCAATAATGATTGATGTCCAGTGATTGTACCAACTCGCAACAACGTAATTCGAAACGACAGGAAGGGCGTCAGTTGCTAACTTGTTTTGCAAATCTTGGTAAGAGAGGATTGATTTTACATAGTGTGTAACAAAATATTTATCAAGAGAGTTATTCTGGTCTCCACCCCACTTAAAGTGCTGTACACGATATAGGTCTAACTTCAATTTCCCTATATCCAAAGCGGCAAGTTGCTCAGCATTTTTATCATTGAAGAACGAGTCGAGCTTAGAATTCCATTCCGTAACATGCTGTTCATCAATGCTGCTATAAATCTCAATTGCACGATCATCAACTTTCCTTGATTTGATGTCGAGACCTTCTCTTTCTATGAAGGAATCCAAGACCTCTTTCTTGGTGATAGAATGAATCTTTAGCCACGACATGGCTTCCGGGTTAGTCGTGAATTCAGTCAATTCCTGACTTGCGAGTTTGTCGCTCCAATACTTGTAATTCTGCATAAAACAATAATTGCTAAATAGCCCACATTCCGTCTTCCGTAATCTTGAAATGCTTGTTTAACACTTCGAATATATCAAGATTATCAATAACAAAGCGACTTCGCAGCACCCATTCCATTATATCCATCATGAGTGAATTGGTGTCGCGAGGACCGATAAGTAAAGTAACCTCAATGAAATTCATTAGCTCGTTTTTAAGTTGCTCGTCAGTCTTGCGATAAGGCTGTGGCAACTGTTCCTTCTTGATGAATGTGACAAGAACATCCCCTTTGATGGTTTTCAAACGGTTCAGCTGTCTGGGAGGATAGGTCTTTTGTTCTAACCACTCATACTTGACCACCTGAAAGTTATTCTTTACACAAGCGTTAGATAGTGCTTTCCACTCAAGACCAGAAAGCGAATGGAATGTGATGGAGAAGTACTTCTCAGGTTTTAGTACGCGGTAGATCTCGGAAATGGCTTTGTGAATATCAGTTTCAAACTGACAAAGACTCTTTTTCCTACTACGGCTATCCGAAATGACTATTTCCGAATCATAATCTGGTATCAGTTGTAGCCAGGAATTCCATAGTGCACTTTGTTCAAAATACGGAACCGAATCTCCATAGGGCGGATCGGTAAATACGTAATCAACGCTATTATCGTCAATCTTTAAGTCCCTTGCATCGTATCTTGTTATAGAATAATCAACACTTTTATCTGGCTGCTTCGATGTAAACAAATTATCTTTAGGTTCAACTATTCGCAGATACTCCTCTTTGCCACGTATTGCCTTGTTGAGACGATTCGTGTAGTAATGAAGAACGTTGTTTTCGATGTAATTGTTAGCAATATAAAACCCCGTCATCCACGCTCCTTGAGCAATATCACCCCGACTTTTAATTGGAGGAACAAGCTTTGAGCAGTTAGCGAGATTTGCAGAAAAGGCCAACAACAATAAGTCTCTCTCTTTTCCCGTTGAGTATTTATTAATAAGTGCCAGCAACCTGGCATGACACGCCAACGTCCTTTTTGTAAACAAATCAGATACCCTCATCCCTTCTTGTGCAGAAATTCGAGAATTGGGTATCAATAAGTCATCGGGGAACCAATCATTAATAACATATTCATTCTCGACCGTAATAAACTTTTCCGCTACATCTGTTGGAATATCGAGAGTCTTCGTGGATCGGCCTTCTTTATATGAAAACTTAATTGGAAGACCAGAATTATCCCTGAGTATAGACTGAGCAATATAACTATTACCTCCTATTTCAATTCTATACCAGTTGTCTACGTATGGAGACAATTCCTTTTCAATTCTGTCCCATGCCCGTTTGACGAGATTTAAATCAACGGTCTGGTCCATTACAGTTGCAGAAATGAAGTTTGCTATGGGATTAAGGTCATTTACGATAACCGATCTCCCAGATAGATACGCTTCACAACAAAAAACACCATATCCTGCAAAGGGGTCGAGTATTACATCGCCCTCTTTTGTAAACTCATTGATGAGATGATGAATTCCTTTTGCTGGCTTCTTCCCCCAATATTTATGCATCGCATATCGTGCGAATGTATTCGTTTCCTCAATAGCCATAATATCAATAATTCTACTACAAAATTAGCGATTTTGCCCGAAATAACCAGCAAGAAAAAGCAAATTGTTGATTATCAAGATAAAACAGCCCCGGCTCATCACCGGGGCTGCGTAGTAGTTACCGCTTTTGGTATCGACCTCGAGAGACTTTGTCAAGGCGGGTGTCCACCCATTGCCGGATGTATCGTTCGGCGGTTGGTATGGACAGTCCCACCTCCTGGGCTGTGGCCTTGAAGTCCTTCACCTCGAATTCATCCGGGAGTGCATCCCAGAATGCCTTCAACAGCAGAGGCTCCTTGGCCTGACCGGTGGCGACCTTCGAGGTTGAGGAGGGAAGTTCCTTGATGACACGCAGCATGTGCTGCTGGAGCACTTCGCTGATGGCCATCGCGGTCTGGTAATCCTCGTCACTGCAGATGCGCGGACTGTCGGTGTCGCCATCCTCCCATATCCGCAGCGCTGAGAGAATCATCGCTATGCGGTATGTGCTGGTGGCGAGGCGTCGTACAGAGGCCACGGTGTCATCGCCGAACAAGCCCACGTAGTCTGCCTGGAGTAGGGCGAAGTGCTTGTTGAAGGCAACTCCCTGCTCGGGCGTCATCTGGAACTTGATTTCGGGCAATTCCTGCAGCGTGTGGAAGAATGCCAGATACTCCTTGCCTAAGTTCTCAAAGAAGTCGTCCAGAGGCTCTACGTCGCCTTCGTCGAGCACGTCGATCCATTCCGTCTTCTTGTTCAGGTAATAGAACAGGAAGCGGCAGAAAAGGCCGTTCTCGACGCTTGACATCAGGTTCACGACCTGCTGGGGAGTGCCGGAAAGGACGGTGGACAGGCGTGGCTTCTTGATGTTGACGTACTCGCGCTGGGTGCGTCTCAGGTACGAGATGGACTCGTGGTGAAACGCTTTGCGCAGGCCGTCAGAGAAGTCGCCGAAGTCCTGACCGAAGGTGGAGGAGAGGGTATCTCCTTCCGTTTCGAACATCAGTCTCTGCTCGCCGTTCTCGTTGAGGGCCTGGTATATGGCCGTCGAACTGCTGTTGGCGGGCAGGAAGAGAAGCCGGATAGGCGGGGGAGTCGGCTCCGGTATGCCGTAGCCTCTCTTCTGCCGTTTGTAGGACTCCTTGTCCTGGCGGTACTTCTCCTCTTCGATTTCTGCCTGGGCGCGTAATTCGTCGTGGATGGGCTCCACAAGGGACTTGCACAGGTAGAGTCGTCCCTTTCCGGTGCCGGCACGAGCCGTGACGAAAAGGTACATGTTGGGGAAGATGTGCCGCTTGGCGTAGATGCCGGATATGTTCGGCAGGCAGGCGGAAATCACCGCCAGGGAGCCGAGGATAAGCATATCGGCATCGGCATCCGAGTCGCTGACATCCGAAATCCGCTCAAGGAAGTGGGGAAGCGTGCCTTTGACGGCAGAGTAGAAGGTGGGCATCAAGAGCCTGTCGTTACCATCACTTCCATCGTTTCCATCAGTTCCATCAGCCTTGCCTTGCGAGAAGTCCGGCATATCCTCTACGGATTCGGGCTGTGATGGTATTGATGGTTGTGATGGTAATGATGGAATGGAGACGCTGATTCCGTGGTCCTTTGCCAACTGGTAGAAGGAACGGATGGTGACGCCGGTGCCGTGAGACCGCAGGCACTTGTCGTACTGGCGGTCACATTCGGCCTCGTCGTAGCCTGGGTAGAAGCGGCTGAGACGGTGGAAGTAGTCCCGGCCATTCTCTCCGTATTCTTCCGAGAGGGCAAAGCCCAGTTTGACCCAGACACCGTAATCGGCTGTGATGTCGATGCCGGCGGCTTCAATCCGCTGCGTGACCTCCTCGACATCATCCGAGGGGGTGATGCCGGGCTGCTGCGCCTTTCGCGGACGTGGTGCTGGCTTGGGTTCTTGCTCAAGCCACTTGTCGTAGAAATTATCGCTGGGCATTGAAGGGCACGTATTTAGGGTTGATGTACGCCTGCGGGTCGTGGGGCATGAAACAAGCTATGGAGATGTCCTTGCATTTCTGGTCGGGAAACAAGCCGTAGGTCGCCTTCACATAGTTAGTGACGGCGGCAAAGACTTGCTGGTAGGTGTGGCAGCAGGTCCGGATGGGGACAATCCATTTGATGCCTTGTCCAGAGGGGCTGGTGAACATCAGCGCGGTCTCGAATTCAGGGTCTGCAAGGAACTGATTGCGGTACATCTGAACGTTCGGCACGTGGTCGAAGTCCAGGCATAGTAGATCGGTGGGGAAGATGAGCTGAGCATCGTCCCTGACGGTGAAGATGCCTCCGAATGTTACGTAGTCGAAGTTCTTGGCCTTGTAGGCATCGGCAACCTTCTTGTCTGGAATGGAGCGCAGGCGCTTGCCGTCCTTGTGATACGGGACACGCCGGAGCGTGACCCAGTCGTAAACCGTCTTCTTGGCGGGACGGTCTGGGTGATAGGAGCAAAGTCCGTCTACGTCCATCCACTGGTCCTGGACGGGCTCTGCAACAGTGAGTTTTTCGACAAGGGCAACCAGACGGTTGATCTTGTCTTCGAGGATGTCCAGTTTGGAGGGCATCGTCTCGAGCGTTGTTGGCGTATTTGCCATAAAAATTACCCTTCGCAGGCTTCTCCTTGCTACTCGGTGGTCCTCGTAGGGAATTAAGTTACCAAAGGTGGAGCAGCAATGGTTAAATCACCTCTGCAACTTACGCTACAAAGATGATTGAAATACAAGGGTTTGTTGCCGTGAACCGGTTACGTGACCCCCCTTGCAACCGGTTGCAACCTGTTATTTCTGGTATTTTAGCTCGATGTCGATGTTCAGATTCTGGAACAATTCATTGACCTTTTCGATCTCCGTTGCCTGTCGACTATTGAACGTGTCGGAACCGCTGATGTCAGTCCGAAGTCGGTTGGTGGAGTAGTTGGTAAAGTAGGCTATAAGTTTGGCCTCATCAAGGAAGGTGTAGTCTTTTTGACCGGGCATTGCTTTCTTGAGGAGAGCGTGGAGAGCAGCCGCTGTTACCCGGCGTGTTCTTACGCCGTTTTCGTCATTCTTCGCATCAGCATCATCCTCCTTATCGAGTTTCTCCGCGCTCAATTGCTCGACCTGTTTCACAAGCTCCGCCATCTTCTTCTCATTATCATCAGCAATGCCTTTGATTTTATCCAACTCAGCATCTGTTTTAGCGATGTGAGCCTTCATGCGCTGGTTCTCCTCCTTTAAGGTCTTGTTTTCTTCCTTGAGTTTCTCGGCCGCAGCTGATTTATCTTGTTTAGCGGTCGCATTCGCACTCTTTACCCGGATATCAACGATCTTCTTAAGATTGGCGAAGAATGTTTTCATATCGCGCATATCAAAGTCTGCCAGGGCCGATGAGGCTCTGTCCATATGAAACCGGGCCTCAATAGCAGAAAGAATCTCCATCTGTTTTTGCGGTGTCTCTCCTTGATTGACTTGCTTCTCGACCTCGTCTTCTTGGAAGCCTTTGGTTATTATTTTCCAATCAACAGTCGTGACATCCTGGACGGTCGTGTGTTCAAGTGTCAGGTCATCTATGAGGTAGAAATAATGCTTTTCGCGGAGTTCTTGAACGAGTTTGCGGAAAGTCTCACTGTAACCAGGATCGTCCGACCAGCCATTACTGAGGAGGTAACCAACGGAATCCATAAAGCGCTCCAAATTCTTAGGCAAAGCCGTACACATTCGTAGCATTACGGACGTAGCCATAAATGTGTCTGTTTCATCCAGAGGCGAATGAGAAGGGCCTAAAACACGGTTGACATATTCTATGTATTCCTTTTGGAATTGCCCTTCCGGGTGCTTGTCCTCGGAAGCACGTACAATCAGTATTCTAGCCAACTTAAGGATTGCCTCAATCCCTTCATTACGGTAATACCACTTTCTCATCCCATTGATTGTAATGAACCGTTCATATATTCCTTCGGCAATCGGGTCATTATCAATCATGTCGTCCAAGGTCCAAGCCTTGATAATACCAATCTTGTCTGTCATATTGAGTCCGTTTTATTTGTTTTCCTTAATCTTGATTCTCTCAACTGCGTCTCGCTTGCTCTTGTCCACGATGTCAGCGTAAATCTGGGTTGTTCCGACGTTGGCGTGGGTAAGCAGATGCGAGACGGTGTATATGTCGGTGCCTTCGTTGACCTGAAGGGTGGTGAAGGTGTGACGGAAGCAGTGGAAGGTGATGTGCTTGGTGATGCCGGCATCTTTGAGCCAGTCCTGGAGCGGCTTTTGGGTGTAGTGGCGCTTGAGGTTCTTGAATACGAGTCCGGTGCCGGGCTTGCCGCAGAGTTCGTAGGCTTCCTGGGAGAGGGGAAGGGTGGCCTCGGTGTCGGTCTTCTCGGTCTTGATGCGGATACACCAGCCTCTGTCGGTCGCTTTTACAATGTTGCTCCAATTGAGGGCGAGGATGTCGCTGATACGTAAACCGGTGAGGCAACTGAACAGGGAAGCGTTCTTGAGATCGGGCGTGTCGCAGGGCGTGGCGGCCAGCTGGCGCACCTCTTCCAGCGTAAGGAACTCCCGGCGGCCATCTACGGTATCGATGGTCTTCAGGTAGTCGTTGACGTTCTCCTGCAGCAGTTTCTCCTGATAAGCGATTTTGAGGAAGCCGCGGAAGGTGGACCAGTATCCGGCTGCGGAGTTCTGGGCGAGTTGTTTGTCGGGGTGCTTGAGCTGCTTGGCGTTCAGCAGGTATTCACGGAAGCCTTCGCAGAAGGGGACGGTGATGTCGCCCATCTTGCATACGCCGCCGCAGTAGTTGCTGAAGTGGTCGTAGACGCGAATCCATTTCTGGTCTTTCGTGTCCAGCTTGGTTTTGAAGTAGGCGAGGAAGTCCATCTTCAGTTTGGTCTTGTCCAGGAAGTCGTACTGGCCGCGGATGATGGCCAGTTTGCGCTCGGACCGGATGGCTTCGGCCTGGGCTATCTTTTCTTTGTTGGCGTCCTTGTCGCTCTGGAATTTGGGCTTGTTTACGAGGTATATGCCCAGGTATTCGTGCCGGACGTACTTTCGTGTGTGCGGGTCTCTCAGGGGCGGGTAGAAGTCCAGATAGAGGGTAATCTTGCCGCTTGGCAGCAGCCGCTTTCGAAATGTTACTTTAGTTACTCCCATTGCCGCTTATCTTTTTGAAGAGTTTGTCCAATTCGTCTTTCTTGTACCAGACGTAGTTGCCTTCCGTCCGGACTTTGGTTACGCCTGCGGCCTGCGTTTCTTCGCTGAAGCGTTTCTGGCCGAGGTGATAGTATTTGAGTGCGTCGCCGCTGCGCATATAGTTCTTGCGTATCTCAGCGGGGATTTTCGGGGTTTTGTCTTTGAAGAGGCGGTCGAGGTCGGTTTTCTTGTAATAGACGTAGATACTGGTGCGGGTGCCTTCGATGCCGGCGGCCTTTACTTTGTCGTAGAAGGTTTGCTGGCCCAGGTGATAGTGTTTCTTGGCCTGGTCCACGGTGAGGTAGTTCTTTTCTATGTCGCCATGGAAGAGGCGGCTGCGGTCCCATTCTTTCTTGGAAATCAGGAGCAGGCGTCCGTCCCGCTGGACAGGAATCTTCTTTTCACGGACGTAGGCGGAGATGTATTTGCGCGTGATTCCTTCGCTCTGCATCAGATCCTCAGCGTTGTACCAGTCTTCTTTATTATATACGGGCGTGGGCTTGAACAGGCGGTCCACTTCTTTCTTGGGGTAGAAGGCTTTGCCTTTGATGATGCGCGGACGGAAGCCTTCTTCTTTCATGCGGCGCATCAGCCAGGATTCGGAGATGTTGTATTTCTGCAGGACCTCCGCCTTGATAATGAGTATGGACCTGTCGCCTTTGATGGGTTGAGGCTGGATCTGGCTGTCGGCCGTGAGCTGCTCGATGGGGATGCGGACGGTGCGGGATGAGACTTTGAGCGGCGTGAGTTCTCCGGCATTGATGCGGGCGTACAGGGTAGGGCGGCTTACACCGAGGAAACGGGCGGCTTCGGTTATCGAGAGATGCGACTTGCCTCCGAAGGTCTCACGGGCAGCCATCGTTTCTATCTCGGCCTTGCGTGCCTGCTTGCGCTGGCGTCTAAGGCGCATGTTGTATGTGTTGCGGCAGGTTTCATTGCAGTACCTCTGCCTCGGATTATCCGGGGTAAAGGGGGTTCCGCAGCCTGAGCAGGTTTTCATCGCAATGTGCATACTTTTTACAACGATAAGGCGGTTATGAGGTGCGAGACCTCCAATCTTCTATTCTTGACCGCTGATTGGGTACAAGTTTGTAAATCTACGTAAATCTATGTCAAGGTACGGTACTCGGCCGGTGACCTTCTATACCTTGAACCACGCGTGGTTCAAATGTGGTTCAAATATAGCAAAAATATCCCGAATTAGACCAAACTATTCGGGAAATGTTTTCAACATATTTCAGTTGATTATGTGAGAGTTACGCCCTTTTGTACGGAGTGTGTGGATGGTGTTTCGGTGTACTTACTTCCCGATGCAAAAATGCTCGAAAATATTCCCCAGCACCTCGTCCGTGGTGACTTCGCCGAGGATGGTGCCGAGGTGGTGGAGGGCTTGGCGGAGGTCTTCGGAGAGGAGATCGGGAGTCTGGCCGGCGGCGAGGGAACGTTTGACGTTTTCGAGGGATTCTGACGCTTTCATCAGGGCTTGGTAGTGCCTTAGGTTGGTGACGATTGTCTGGTCAGAATCCAAAGTTGCGGACTTTTGGGAGTCGGACAACAGTTTGCGCAATTCATCAAGACCGAAACCAGTCTTGGCGGAAATATATAACTTAACTACTTTTTCATTAGGATTAGAAACAGAATTGTTGATTAGGCTAACATTAATGTTATTACCCAAAACATCCACTTTATTCAGCAGAACGATCAACTTTTGTGACTTTACATCCAAATTTGAGACTATGTCAGAAATCGAATACTCGTTTTCTTCTTCGGTGGCGGTGACATCAAGCAGGGCAAGGACGATCGAGGCCTCGTTCATCTTCTTATACGAGCGGGAAATGCCGATCTTTTCGACCTCATCTGAGGTTTCGCGGAGACCGGCGGTGTCGATAAAACGGAACAATGTGCCATCGATGGTCATTGTCTCCTCGATGGTGTCACGGGTGGTGCCGGCGATGTCGGAGACGATGGCACGGTCGTCACGAAGGAGAGCGTTCAGGAGGGTACTCTTGCCGGCGTTGACGGCACCGACTATAGCGACCGGGACTCCATTGCGAAGTGCGTTGCCGTAGCGGAAGGAATCGGTCAGCGAATGAATATGTGCAAGTGTTCCATCAAGCAGGGAGGACAGTTCGGATCTGCTGGCGAACTCAACATCCTCCTCGCTGAAATCCAACTCTAATTCAAGCAGGGAAGTCATTTTCAGAAGCTCCTCCCTGAGGGTTTTCAACTCTTTGGAGAAGCCGCCTTTCAACTGACTGAATGCTACTTTGTGCGCTGCTTCGCTCTGCGCGGAAATCACATCGGCAACGGCTTCGGCCTGAGCAAGATCCATCTTGCCATTTACAAAAGCCCTTTGGGTAAATTCTCCAGGACCGGCGACGCGGGCACCACAATCGACCAAGCGTTGCAGGAGCCTTTCCACAATGTACTTTGAGGAGTGGCTGGATATCTCAACGGAGTCCTCTCCGGTGTAGGAATGCGGGGCACGGAACACGCTTACCAAGACGGTGTCCAGATCGGTTCCATCGGCTTCAAGCGCGACTCCATATTTAAGCCTGTAACCTTCAGTGTCTGAAATATTACCACCCTTGCATCTTATCACTTTATCAGCTATGGAGAAGGAATCTCTTCCACTCATCCTGATGATGGCTATGGCACCGGTTCCGGGGACGGTGGCGGGGGCGCAGATCGTGTCTTCTATGTTGAGCATATCTGTTCTTTTACGTCCCTTCGACGGGCTCAGGGACCAATCTCCCAACTTACTTAACAATGGACCCCAAAGCCCTCCACCGAAGCGACAACAAAAGACAAATTTATCAACATTCCCCAACATATTCAAGGAATAACCGACAAACTCGTGAAAACTCACACCAAACTCGCTATCTTTGCACCGCAAAATCTACTCTATGGCTCAGAATGACCTCACCCAAGGCAGCATTCTCGGCAACATCCGGAAGTTTTCGCTGCCATATATGATGTCATATTTCCTGCAGATCCTCTACGGATTGGCGGATTTGTTCGTCATAGGGCAATACTGCGATGTCGCCAGCACGACGGCGGTGTCCAACGGCGCGCAGATAATGCATATGTTCACCGTCGTCATCATCGGCCTTGCGATGGGCACGACGGTACGGATAGCAAGGGCGATCGGCGCGGGCGACAGGGAAAACGCGGCAAGAACCATCGGCAACACATTCACGCTGTTCACCATCGTCGCTATCATCACAACAGCCATACTATTAGCAGCTAACAAAGGCATTGTCAACCTAATAGATACTCCGCAAGAAGCTGTCAAAGGCACAATAGACTATCTAAGAATATGCTTCATCGGCATCCCGTTCATCATAGCCTACAACATCATCACGATGCGGCGGCGGTCGGAATAGTGGAAAAATTCATCGGACTGCTATTCATCGTCCCTTCAGCGATGCTGGCGACCGTCTCGGCGATGGCGGCGCAGAACATCGGGGCGAAAAAGCCTGAAAGGGCCAGAAAGACAATGAAATATTCAATAGCGATCGCGGTGGGATTCGGCACCGTGGCCTCAGTGATTCTCCAATTCATCCCTGAATATGCCGTAAGAATATTCACGAGCGACAGCAGTGTCATCACCCTTGGAGGCCAGTACCTAAAAGGTTACGTGTGGGACTGCATATTCGCCGGCATACATTTCTGCTTCAGCGGCTTCTTCACCGCCTGCGGCTATTCCATCATCTCGTTCATACACAACGTCATATCAATCACGTGCGCCCGCATCCCTTTGTCCTATCTGACTTCCATTGAATATCCCGGCACGCTCTTCCCGATGGGCCTTGCATCTCCGGCCGGCTCGCTTCTCTCCGTCATCATCTGCGTCACTGTTTACATAGTGATGCGCCGGAAAGGGAAACTATAACGCCCACTTATTCACGAACTTCACAAAAATTCTTTATCTGAATATATTTGGCCTATCTTTGCAGCCCGATTAGGAAATGTAATAAACTTAAAGATGAAAAGAGACGCCATCGATTTCGGTTCCGACAGCATTCCGGGACTCTTCAGAAAAATATTCATTCCTACATTGATAGGGATGGCCTGTATGGCAGTGATGACGACCATCGACGGGGTGTTTGTCGGCCACGGGGTGGGGAGCGACGCGCTCGCCGCCGTCAATATATTCGCACCTTTCTGGATGATTATGACCGGGTTAGGGATGCTGTTCGGCATCGGCTGCTCGGTCGTTTCTTCCGTCCATCTATCCCAAGGCAACGAGAAGGCGGCACGCATCAATATGACACAGACGTTGATTTTCGGTGTGCTTGTCACTGTGGCCCTGACGATTTTGGTCCAGAGCCACAGCACCAAGAGTGCCTGTCTTCTCGGCTCATCGGACAGACTTCTGCCGTACGTCCTTGACTATCAGAAATGGCTTTCCTACGCATTCTGCGCATTGTTCCTCCAGTCGGTCGGACTGTTGATCATCCGTCTGGACGGCTCGCCGAAGTACGCTTCCGCAGCTGCGGCGATTCCATCCATCGTGAATGTCGTGCTGGACTATGTGTTCCTGTTCATCCTTGACAAAGGACTTGAAGGAGTCGCCGTCGCCACCTCGATCGGATGCTGGACCGGAGGCCTTATGGTGCTGTTTTACATACTGTTCCTGTCCAAGACAATGAGGCTCTACCCATTGAAGATGTCGTGGAAAAGCCTTTGCCTGTCGTTGCGCAACCTGTGGTACCAGTTTCGTCTCGGACTGTCTGCTTTCCTTGGCGAGATCAGCATCTCGATGCTTATATTCGTGGGCAACTATGTGTTTATGAAATATTTAGGAGAAGACGGTGTGGCGGCGTTTTCCATCGCCTGCTACATTATGCCGTTCATCTTTATGACCGGAAACGCGATCTCGCAGTCCGCACAGCCGATTATCAGTTTCAACCACGGCGCCGGTAACCGTAAACGTGTGCTGGAAGCTCGCAAATTCTCTCTGCTAACTGCCTTTGCGCTTGGAATTGTGGTCTCTCTGGCCTTGGCGTTCGGTATCAGTTATGTGGCTGCACTGTTCCTCAGCAAAGACGCTCCTGCATATTCAATAGCGGCTCACGGTGTGCCTCTGATGGCCATCGGATTCACATTGTCGATTGTGAACGTCGCTGCCATAGGCTATTACCAAAGTGTGGAACGCGCGCTTCCGGCGACCATTTTCTCGCTTTCGCGCGGGGTAATATTCCTTGTGCCTTGCTTTCTTGTCATCCCACTTTTTGCCGGTGTGAACGGAATTTGGCTCGCTCTGCCGGCGACAGAGGCGTTGACATTCCTTTCGATTGTCTCTTTCAGTCTTTTCAGGAAGCGCCAGACCGCAAAGCGGTGAATTTATATTCATTGAATATTTTGCCGCTTATTCCCATTTTTTGCGTACATTTGCAAAACAAACGGACTTCCTTATGCTTGACGTGACTTTAATACCTTTGAGCGGCAGTGCGTCCCAGGATGCACAGTGGGAATGTTCTTCCATTGACTTTCACCGACCATTTCATCACTGTTTGAGATGGTCGTTTTTTTTGAATGCCTCCTGTTATTCTTCACGACCACCTGAATAAGAAAAGGAGGCACGCAGTGCCGACAGGGCCTCCAAGCGAGGGAGGCGGTGGAGGGTGGCGCTCCCACCGGGAGCTGGCGCGAAGCGACTGAGGGGTGGAATAAGTTGAAAAGTCTGTTTTAGGAAAAAGTTGGATTTAGTTATAAGTCAAAAATTATTGACAAGGAAATGAAAGAAAGAAAAGGCGCGACATTAAAGTTGGAGAACGGGGCGGAGTTCCGTGGATTCTCCTTCGGCTACGACGGCCCGGCTGACGGGGAAGTCGTCTTCTCGACCGCGATGGTAGGCTATCCGGAAAGTCTTACGGACCCTTCCTATTCAGGGCAGATACTCTGTGTTACCTACCCATTGATAGGTAATTACGGCGTACCACAGGAAGGAGCGGATGAACTGGGAATCTCAAAGAATTTCGAATCGGAACAGATCTGGGTGAGGGGAGTCGTCATAAGCGACTATTCCTTCGACTACAGCCACTGGGATGCGGTCAAGAGCCTCGACGAGTGGCTGAAAGAGCAGAAGATTCCTGGAATATTCGGAATCGACACCCGTGCCGTGACGCAGCTTCTCCGCGAGAAAGGCTCGATGCTTGGAATGATTGTTCCGGACGGCGTCGATAAGGATTTTCCGATCGATGACCCTAACCTCGCCAACCAGATCGCCATCGTCAGCTGCAAGGATGTCATTGAATATGGCAGCGGCTCCAAGACTGTCGTGATGGTTGACTGCGGAGTCAAGCACAACATCCTCAGATGCTTTATGGAGAGGGGAGTGAAAGTAGTCAGAGTGCCTTGGGACTACGATTTCAACAAACTTGACTACGACGGCCTCTTCATCTCGAACGGCCCTGGCAACCCGCAGTTCTGCAATGTCACCGTAGCTAACCTGCGCAAGGCGATGGAAGGCGACAAGCCGATTTTCGGAATATGTATGGGCAACCAGTTGCTCGCCAGAGCCGGCGGGGCCAACACCTATAAATTGAAGTACGGGCACCGCAGTCATAACCAGCCTGTACGTATGGTCGGCACGAACCGCTGCTTCATCACCTCGCAGAACCACGGATTCGCAGTTGACGACAAGACCCTCGGAGCCGACTGGGAACCTTGGTTTGTGAATATGAACGACGGCACCAACGAAGGCATCCGCCACAAGACAAAGCCTTTCTGCTCGGTACAGTTCCACCCGGAAGCCTCCAGCGGCCCGACCGACACGAACTTCCTGTTTGACGAGTTTATCAGCAAATTGTAACTTTCGAATAAAGAAGAATTTATGAAAAACACGAATATAAAGAAGGTTTTGATCCTCGGATCAGGCGCACTCAAGATCGGTCAGGCGGGAGAGTTTGACTATTCCGGCTCACAGGCCCTCAAGGCCCTACGTGAGGAAGGCATCGAGACCGTCCTCATCAACCCGAACATCGCCACCGTGCAGACTTCGGAAGGCGTGGCCGACAAGATCTACTTCCTGCCGGTAACCCCGTTCTTTGTCGAGAAGGTCATCGCCAAGGAGCAACCTCAGGGCATTCTCCTCTCGTTCGGTGGCCAGACAGCACTGAACTGCGGCGTGGAACTGTACGAGAACGGAATACTTGACAAGTACAATGTCCAGGTTCTCGGAACTCCGGTCCAGGCGATTATGGACACAGAGGACCGTGACCTCTTCATAAAAAAACTGGACGAGATCGGTGTGAAGACCATCAAGTCACACCCTGCCTCCAACATAGAGGAGGCCCGCAAAGCCGCCCACGAGCTCGGATTCCCGCTCATCGTGCGCGCCGCCTACGCCCTCGGCGGACTCGGCTCAGGCTTCTGCGACAACGATGAGCAGCTCGACGAACTCTGCGAAAAAGCCTTCTCTTTCTCCCCGCAAGTACTTGTCGAAAAGTCACTTAAAGGCTGGAAGGAGATTGAATATGAAGTTGTCCGCGACCGTTATGACAACTGTATCACGGTCTGCAATATGGAAAACTTCGACCCGCTCGGAATCCACACCGGAGAGAGCATCGTCGTGGCTCCGTCCCAGACCCTGTCCAACAACGACTACTATTTCCTGCGCGAACTTTCCATCAAGATCGTCCGTCACATCGGAATAGTTGGCGAGTGCAACGTCCAGTACGCCTACGACCCTGACGCTATGGACTACCGCGTCATCGAGGTGAACGCCCGCCTGAGCCGCTCATCGGCCCTAGCCTCCAAAGCAACTGGCTATCCACTCGCATTCGTGGCCGCGAAACTCGGCCTGGGTTACGGTCTGTTCGACCTTAAGAACTCTGTCACAAAGACAACTCCGGCATTCTTCGAGCCGGCTCTTGACTACATCGTCTGCAAGATTCCTCGTTGGGACCTTAGCAAATTCCACGGCGTTTCACGCAAAATCGGCTCCTCGATGAAATCCGTCGGCGAGGTTATGGCCATCGGCCGCAGCTTCGAGGAGGCCATCCAGAAAGGACTCCGAATGATCGGTCAGGGGGCGCACGGCTTCGTGGGCAACAAGGAATTCCAGGTCGCCGACTTGGAGGAGGCTCTCCGGGAGCCGACCGACAAACGCGTCTTCGTGATCTCCAAGGCTATGCGCGCCGGCTACACGGTAGATCAGATCCACGACCTCACCAAGATCGACAAATGGTTCCTCAATAAGCTGGAGAACATCGTGAAGACCTACGAGGACATGAACTCCTACGACACTCTTGAGGACATGCCGGTGGAACTCCTGCGCCTTGCCAAGCAGGAGGGCTTCTCCGATTTTCAGATCCAGAGAGCCATCTGGAAGGACAAAGGAACCTCGACAGCCAACATGGATGTTGTCCGTGAACATCGAAAATCACACGGCATCGTCCCTGTCGTCAAGCAGATAGACACCCTCGCCGCCGAATTCCCGGCACAGACGAACTACCTCTACCTGACCTACAACGGCACGAAGAGTGACATTGAATATGAGCGTGACGGCAAGTCGGTGATTGTCCTCGGTTCGGGAGCCTACAGGATCGGTTCGTCCGTGGAATTCGACTGGTGTTCCGTGACCTGTCTCCAGACCATCCAGAAGCAGGGCTACAGGGGAGTGCTGATCAACTACAACCCGGAGACGGTCTCCACCGACTACGACATGTGCGACAGGCTCTATTTCGACGAGCTCACCTTCGAGAGGGTTATGGACATCATCGACCTGGAGAATCCGCACGGAGTCGTTGTCTCTGTAGGGGGTCAGATTCCAAATAACCTCGCACTCAAACTCCATAAGCATAACGTTCCGATTCTCGGCACCTCCGCCGAGGACATCGATAAGGCCGAGGACCGTCACAAGTTCTCCAGCATTGTGGACAACCTCGGGGTTGACCAGCCGGAATGGAGTGAGCTTACGACCATCGACGAGGTGGACAATTTCATCAGGAAGGTTGGCTTCCCTGTGCTGGTGAGACCGTCGTACGTGCTTTCCGGAGCCGCTATGAATGTCTGCCACGACGAGGAGAAGCTCCGTCACTTCCTCAGCCTGGCGGCGGAAGTCTCCCAGGAGCATCCTGTCGTGATCAGCAAATTCTACACCCGCAGCAAGGAGATAGAGTTCGACGCGGTGGCCGACAATGGAGAGATCCTTGCCTACGCCATCTCTGAGCACATTGAATATGCCGGTGTTCATTCCGGTGACGCCACCATCCAGTTCCCTCCGCAGAAGCTTTACGTGGAGACCGTCCGCAGGATCAAGAAGATCGCCCGTGCGATTGCCGGCGCGCTCAGCATCTCCGGACCGTTCAACATCCAGTTCCTCGCCAGAGAGAACGCCATCAAGGTCATCGAGTGTAACCTTCGCGCTTCCAGAAGCTTCCCATTCGTGTCCAAGGTGCTGAAGATCGATTTCATCGAGCTGGCTACCAAGGTTATGCTGGGTCTCCATCCTGCGGCTCCGCAGAAGAGTGCCTTCGACCTTGACTATGTAGGCGTGAAGTCCTCGCAGTTCTCGTTCGCGAGACTTGAAGAGGCTGATCCGATGCTTGGTGTCGATATGTCTTCGACCGGTGAGGTCGGCTGTCTGGGCGATGACCTTAATGAGGCTTTGCTGAAATCAGTGCTTTCAGTCGGCCAAAGGATTCCGGAGAAGAGGGTTCTGCTCTCGACCGGTGATCCGCTCCAGAAGGCTGATATGCTGAGGGCCTGCCGACTTCTCGTCGAGAAGGGTTATGAGCTTTACGCTACAGGTGGCACCTACAAGTACCTTGTGGAGAACAGTGTTCCTGCCACGAAGGTTCTCTGGCCAAGCGAGTGTGACAATCCTAATTTCAAGGGACGATTCAAACCAGCTTTGGAAATGATTCAGAACAAAGAGGTTGATATGGTGATCAATATCCCGAAAAACTTCTCGGCTCTGGAACTTTCCAACGGCTACCAGATCAGAAGGGCAGCCATAGACTTCAACGTCACCCTCTTCACGAATGCCCGCCTCGCCACCGCCTTCATCCGCGCTTTCTGCTCCACCAGCATAAACGACATCCAAATCAAGTCCTGGGATCAGTATTGATCTCTGGATTTGATTCCATAGCCGAATATTTGGTGCTGCAGACTTCCGCGCTACGCGCTCCATCCCGTCCCGCCTACGGCGGTCCACCCGTTCATATGGCCACGGGCGGCCATAGTCTGCCACACCAAATATTCGGCTATAAAAACATCTCGGATTGTTATACCATAATCAACTGAAAGGCAGTTGCCGCAAGCGACTTTGGCTCCCGAAGAGGGAGGTCGTGAGCGATTAATGAAGGTCCAGTGGACCTTCATAGCGAGCAGCATTTGTGGGGAGGATCGCTGGAGGTAACTGCCTTTCAGTTGATTCAAAATTAGAAAATAAATAAAGGCGACTGAAAATATTCAATCGCCTTTATTCATATATTCTTGAATCAATTAGAACGTGTCGTAGTACTTGGCGTCACGAGGGGTGACTTTGTTCATATTCTCAAGGAGAAGATCATTGGTCTTGTACTCGTCCATCAGCTGAAGCATAAAGTTCATCGCCTCGGTAGGATTCATATCCGCAAGAAGCTTGCGCAGGATCCAGATTCTGTTGGCCGCCTCACGGCTGTATAGCAGATCATCACGACGCGTGCTGGAAAGAACCACATTGACGGCAGGGAATATACGCCTGTTGGCGAGGGTCCTGTCAAGCTGAAGCTCCATATTGCCGGTACCCTTGAACTCCTCGAAGATCACATCATCCATCTTGGAACCTGTCTCAGTCAAGGCCGTCGCAAGGATTGTCAGCGAACCGCCACCCTCGATGTTACGCGCCGCACCGAAGAAACGCTTAGGCTTCTGCAGGGCATTGGCGTCCACACCTCCGGTCAAAACCTTACCGGAAGCCGGCTGCACTGTGTTGTACGCACGGGCCAGACGGGTGATGGAATCAAGCAGGATCACAACATCGTGACCACACTCCACAAGTCTGCGTGCCTTCTCCAGAACCATATTCGCGACCTTCACGTGCCTCTCGGCCGGCTCATCGAAAGTCGAGGCCACCACCTCGGCCTTTACGCTGCGGCTCATATCGGTAACCTCCTCAGGACGCTCGTCGATAAGAAGCACGATCTCGTAAACCTCCGGATGATTGTCAGCGATCGCGTTGGCGATTGACTTAAGCAGCATTGTCTTACCGGTCTTCGGCTGCGACACGATCAAGCCACGCTGGCCTTTTCCGATAGGAGTGAACATATCCACGATACGGCACGAAGGATCGCTCTGATGGCCGTGACCAAGAAGATTGAACTTTTCCTCCGGGAACAGCGGGGTGAGGAAATCAAACGGCACCCTGTCACGGATGTAGTCAGGAGTACGTCCGTTGATGTACTTGATCCTCACGAGAGGGAAGTACTTGTCACCCTCCTTAGGAGGACGGATCTCACCGGTGACGGTGTCACCGGATTTGAGGGCATTATTCTTTATCTGACTCTGGCTGACATAGATGTCGTCAGGGGAGTTGAGATAATTGTAGTCCGAAGAACGGAGAAAACCATAACCGTCCGGCATGATCTCCAGAACACCCGTCGCCTCCACAGTACCGTCAAACTCGATTTCCGGAGCTTTCGTCCTTTGATTTGGATTCTGGAAATTCTGTTGGGGCTTCTGCTGCTGGTTCGGGTTCTGACCGTTGTTCTGCCCCTGGAACTTGTTCTTCTGCTTTCTGCGGGTAACATCAGCATGAGCCGCCGGATCATCCTTCAGATCATCAAAAAGCGCATGAATGAACTCCTTGCCATTTACCGGCTTGTCGGCTGAAGTCTGAGCATCGGGCTGTTGAGTGACTTCGGTGGCGGCAGCCTCCACGGATTCCGGCTTATTCTCCTCCACCGACGCAGCGGTCTCAACCTGAGTCTGAACCATAGCGGATTTAGGCTTACGTCCTCTTTTTTTAGGAGCCGGCTTAACCTCCGTTCCTTGAGCGGCGATAGGTTCCGCCTTTTGTTCTGAATTTTCCGCCTTGTCAGTCTTGACCTCCGGCTTCTGCTGTGATTTAGCCTTTTTCTCATCTTTCCTGGTGTCAGCCGACTTGGTATCCTGAACGCCGGATTGTTCCGGAAGCGGATTCTTGCGAGGCCTTCCACGTTTGGCTTTTGGTTTCTCTATCGGTTGAAGAGACGCGGCGGCAGCCTGCGCGTCAAGTATAGCATAGGACAGATTCTCATCAGTGAATTTCTTGATGTTCTTAATCTGATGCTCCTGAGCGACTTTTTCAAGCTGCTCTCTGCTCATCTGAGTGAGTTCAAATAAATTATAAGGCATAAATTTAAAATGAATCCGATGTAAGAACCGGATATGATTTCAGAAAAGTTATAGTGGATATAATAGCCCAAAGGCTTACGCTGAAAATGTCAGCATGCAAATATAAGATATTTATGATAAACATCCAACTATTTATCCCAATAACTCGTACTTTTCTTGAATCTCAGCAAGTCAGCCAAAGCCGCCGCGTTCGCAGAGATGAGGAATGAATATGACTGGTACATTCCAGAAGGCACCCAAGAGACGGAAATATTGAAGCAATGCAGATCGTACCTGAAAGAGAACTGCGTCGTGGTCATCTTCATCGCTGTGAAATCCCATCCTGACTGCGCCTGCACAGACATCTTAGGGGTCAGTTGAATATTTCCTTGAACACCGAGTGTCTGGGTGTAGTTATCCTTCTTGCTGAGCTGGTTGTTGGCGTAGCTGTACGACCGGCTCATCGAGAAGCTATAGTTGAAGTTAAGGCTCCACGGAACGTTAGGATTCGTATAATACAACCATCCGCCAGGAATATATTCACCGGTCAAAGGATGATAGTATATTCTTCTGTAGTAGTCGGCCGGATTGCCGGAGCCACCACCGTCCCCGCCTGAAGATTTCGAACCGTCGTTGCCTTTGACAGTGCCTTTGCCGGACAATGAATATGACACAGAGGTGCTGACGTTGGTGAGCCTGAGAGGCACGCCTGTCTCCAGAAGGTTATATTTGTTGACCCGCTGTCCTCTCTCGTTGATGGCATACGGGTCGAAGTTCATGTTGCCGTTGATTCCAAGTTTGCCGAAAATAGAGGTGGACATGGACAGTCCCACATTGTTCATCTTGAGGGAATCTGCCAGGAAGTTATAGCCTGTGGAGAAGTTGAACTGATCAAGGATCTTCACTTTCTTCGATCCTGTGCCTGTCGTGTCTTTCATGTCACGCACCTTGGCTTCAAGGTTGTTGCCGAGCGAGATGCTCATGGTGGCGGATTTGCCCTTGCCTGGAGCCGAGTTGATCTGTCCCTGGTAAATGTTGTAGTCGTAGGATTTCTGCACGCCGAGAGTATCCACATAATTGAACGTGCGCCATCCGTTGAAGGCTTTGCCTTTCTCAGGACTGAAGCTCATGCTGACGCTCGGAGAGACGACATGACGAAGTGCCTGTATCTTATGATACTTGCCGAAATTGTACATTCCGTAGATCCGCGTGCTCATCGAAAGTGAACCGGAATAATTGTGTGTGGCGCCGAAGGTGCCGAACTGTTTGCCCATCTCGGTCTTCACGCTGTTTGTCTCTGGATCGAAATACGCCTCGCTCTTGCGGAAAAACCAGTTCATGCCGTAACTCACATTAGGGGCCACATTCAGGTATTTGAAAAGAGTGAAATCCGGCAGTTTTATCGAAAAATTATGAGCCACTCCATTCTGGAACTTGTCAATAAAGCCAGGTTCTCCGAACTCCGAGGCCTTGAAATTGATCTTGTTCTGGATGGATGTGTTGTAACCCAGGGCGAATTTCTCGTAGAAACGCTCTTTCCCGACCCTGTTCTTGATCTTGAAAGGATAGAATGTGGAGACAGAGAAAGTGATGTTAGGCAGTGTGAATGTGTATGAGCTGTCCCTTGAGTTCTGGCTGTGCAGGGCGTTGACCGACAGGTTGAACTTTCCGTTCCAGTTCTTTGAGTATGAGATGGAAGACGAGATCTGGTTCTGGAGAGCCTCCGACACCGAATGCGAGTTGTATCGGCTGTTGGAAGGGCTGGAGAAATTGACCGACGCCGAGAATGATGTTCCAGGGTGAGCCTTGGAATCCTGTGAGTGGGACCACCTTACTCCGAAGTTCTTGCTCTGGAAGAAGTCCGTGCTCCCTTTCTCGCCTGTCTGGTCGACTGAATAGTTGACGGCCAGGTTGCCGGTGAACTTGTACTTCACCATGTACCTTGAGTTAAGATTGGCCGCCCAAGAGCCAAGGGTGTAATAGTCACCTGTCAACGACATGTCAAAATAGTCTCCCAGAACGAAGTACATGCCGGCGTCCCTCAGGTAGAAACCACGCGCGTTCTCCTCTCCGAAAGACGGCATTAGAAGTCCGGTGGCTCTGTCAGGACGCTTGGGGATGAATCCGAACGGGATTCCTATCGGGAGATCCACATCCTCCACAACGAGATGCGCCGGACCGAACACCGTCTTCTGGGATGGTTTGGTGACAACTTTCGCCGAAGACAGCTTAAGGTAATAGTGCGGATGCTCAAGATCGCAGACCGTGTACTTGCCTTTGGTTATGTTGATGGACTTGTCCGGCATCATCTTGATGTTCTTCCCGTGAAGGATGCCGTCATCCTCCTTCGTTATCATGTTCGTGATCCTGGCCTTGCGGGTGTTGAAATTGTACCGGACCTCTTCCATGTTGAATGTCTGGCTGCCCTGGGTCATCTCCGGCTGCCCCTTCCACTCTTGGGCAAGGCTGTCGTAGGTGCCTCTGGCATAGACGGTGCCGGTGGACATGTCATATTCCATGTAGTCAGCCTTCAGTTTGATGTTCTCGTAGGAGACCTCGACGTCTCCCCAGTAATACATCTTGCGTTGACCGTTGGAAAAATCCTGCCTTATGGAATCTTTCGCTCCTGAGAATGCCGGTCTGGTAAGCGAGCTTTTGTCAAGAAGAAACAACGAGTCTGCCCTTGATGTTGAGTCAGCCACCCTTAGGGAATCTCTTCTGCGGGCGATTGAGTCTTCTGCGGGCGGCAAGGAATCCTTCGCCTGTGGCAAGGTCCCGGCGGCTGGACTGATGGAGTCCGGCGTAAACTGAGCCACAGAGGCCTTTCTCAGACTCCTGTTCCTCCTCACATCCTGCCCGAACATTGTCAGTCCAGTCAGCGCGGCAAGAGCCGCCACGAGGATAATATTATATGTATGCTTCTTGAATTGCAATTATTTTATAAATTTGCAAAAGACAAATATACTACATATTTTGGATTTACATCGCAATTTTCTTGCCGTACTTACGGCACTGTCGCTTTCAACGGCCGGATTTTTCGCTTATGCACAAAAGAATCCGTCGGCTTCGATACGTTTGTCAACCGTGGTCATAGACCCCGGTCACGGTGGCAAGGACTCCGGCTGCATAAGCCCGAGCGGAAAGACAATGGAGAAGACCTTGGTGCTGGACATATCCAAACGACTGGCCGATATGATCAAGGCAGGCTACCCGGATGTGAAGGTCATAATGACCAGAAGCGACGACACGTTTGTCACACTTCAAGGGAGGGCGGACATAGCGAACGCGAACAACGCGAACCTGTTCATCTCCGTCCACGTGAATTCCGTGCCAGGGAAGAAGAACGGCCCAAACGGCTATTCTGTGCATATCCTCGGCCAATACAACAGCAAGAACAAGGACATGTACGCCGGGAATATGGACGTGGTGCGCAGGGAGAACTCAGTCATAAAGCTTGAGGACGACTACACCACCCGCTATGAAGGCTTCGACCCGAACGATCCGGAGTCCTACATATTTATGAATCTGATGCAGAACGCCTACCTGGAGCAAAGCTTCAAGTTCGCCCAGGCAGTGGACAAGGAAATGAAGGGAGGAACGTTCCAGCATAGCCGAGGAATATCCCAGGATGCGTTCTACGTCCTGTGGCGTACGGCGATGCCATCAGTGCTCATAGAATGCGGATTCCTGTCCAACTCCGCCGACCGCGAGGCCCTGATCACCGAAAAGGGACGAGCCCGGATCGCTTCAGACATCTACGATGCGTTCAAAATCTACAAGAAGGAATATGACGGCTCGGACGCTGTCAATGGCTCCGTAAAGGCAAAAAGCACAGGCTCTGAATCAAGCGTGGCTGAAGATGGGGTAACGGAAGTGTCTGTTAAAGAGGCTGCTTCAATTGTTTATGGAACTCAGGTTCTGGTATCTTCCAAATCAATGCCCGGCAGCGATCCTTTCTTCAAAGGATATGACGTTATCAAGATGCCGGCCGGAAGACTTTTCAAGTATATCATAGGCTACTCTTCAGACTTGAACACAGCCAAGGAGATGAACCGCTCACTGAGCCGCGATTTCAAGGACTCATTTCTTGTAAAGGTTGAGAACCATACCGCGGAACGTCTGAGATAGCCCTTCTGAAATCCCGTTCTTCCACTTAATCAAAGCGTTGGAGGGACGGGATTTTTATTTTAGATAAATTCTAATTTATAACTCGCTTGATAATAGCCGATTTAAGAAAAATTTTAGTCGTAAAATATTGATTACGTTAATATTACAAAATTTAATTAGTGTTAAAATAGGTTCGCATAAGGAAAATAAAAATCAAAAACAATACAAAAAAAGATTTTTTATGAATTAATTTTCCCCCAATTTTGCACAAGCAAAAACGAAGAGGGAACAATTCTCTTATAATTCAAATTAATTCATTTAAAGAAATGGCTGAACTGGAAAGACATATCTCTGCCTGGAATGAGTGTCTTAGGATTTTTGAGCAGAACGTTGAACCGAAACAGTTTGACGTCTGGTTCAAGACTATAGTTCCCGTTTCTCTCGAAGGCTCTACATTGACGGTCGAGGTTCCGACCGATTTCTTCAGAAGTTATCTTGAGGACGCTTTCCTACCAATAATAAAGATGACACTCCGAAGAGTGATCGGGCAGGACGCAAGGCTGCTCTACAAGATCCATCCTGTACAGAAGGAACGCGCGATGGTATTCACCGCGTCGCACGGCAACGTACCGGAGAACAAGCCGGTGACGATCAACACGTTCCAGCCATCGGGCAATCCGAGTCCGTTCGTCTTTCCGGGGATCCAGAAACTCAAGATCAACCCGAGGCTGAACCCGGTCTATTGCTTTGACAACCTTATAAAAGGGGAGTGCAACAAGATGGGCTACAATGCGGGAATAAGCATCTCAGACAAGCCTGGCAAGACTCCGTTCAACCCGTTGTTCATCTTCGGTGGCCCGGGACTTGGCAAGACCCATCTCGCGCAGGCGATCGGTATCGCCATCCACGAAGCCTACCCGGATCTTGTTGTCCTCTATGTCACCGGCAACGAGTTCAGGACCCAGTACGTCAATGCGGTCAGTGTACAGAACAAGCTGACTGACTTCATGGCCTTCTACATGAGGATCGATGTCCTCATAATGGATGACATCCAGGAACTGAACGGCCCGGCCTCGCAGAACGCGTTCTTCAACATATTCAATCATCTTCATCAGTCCGGCAAGCAGCTGGTGTTCACCTCCGACCGCTCTCCGGCAGACTTGAAGAACTTCGAGGAGAGGCTGCTTTCGCGCTTCAAGTGGGGCTTGTCCATCGAATTGGCCAAGCCTGACCACGACACAAGACTGGCCATGCTGAAGGCAAGATGCGTCCGCGAGGGTGTATCCGTCAGCGATGAGGTGCTGGAGCTTCTTGCGAACAAGATACGCTCGAACTTCAGGGAATTGGAAGGAGCGCTTATCTCTCTGATTGCCAACGCCACCCTTTGCCACGAGGAAGTCACGAAGGAATTGGCCGAACAGGTCACCGGCAACATCGTAAGCGAGGATCAGAATGAAATCTCCATCGACAAGGTTCAGGAAGTTGTCTGCGAATATTTCAACATCACCCGCGAGACCCTGCTCTCCAAATCAAGGAAGAGGCAGATCGTCCAGGCCAGGCAGATAGCCATGTTCATGAGCCGCAACCACATAAACGGCTGCTCCCTGTCAACGATTGGTATGGAACTTGGAGGGAAAGACCACGCTACAGTGCTGCACGCCTGCACGACTGTGTCGGATCTTATGACAACAGACAAGACGTTCAAGCAATACGTGACCGACATAGAAAAGATGCTTGTGCCTGTGGCAAGATAATAAAGGTGCCAAATGAATTCAGAAAAAGTACTCTCAATCTTCAAGGAAATCACACGGATTCCAAGGGAGTCCGGACACGAAGAGCCGATGACTGCCTTTCTTCAGCGTTTCGCCGGGGAGAGGCATCTTGAATGTAAAACCGACAAGACAAACAATGTCTGCATAGTCAAGGAAGCCAGCAAAGGCAAGGAGAATGTGCCTACGCTCGTTCTTCAGGGACATCAGGATATGGTCTGCGAGAAAAGAAGCGGCGTTCAGCACGACTTCCTCAAGGATCCTATTGAATATGTCATCGAGGATGGCTGGATGGTCGCCAAGGACACCACGCTCGGAGCCGATGACGGAATCGGTGTCGCCGCGATGCTCGCGCTTCTGGACAGTGACCTTCCGATGGGGAAGATCGAGTGCGTGTTCACCATCTCTGAGGAGACCGGAATGGACGGGGCCTTCGGAATGGAACCGGGCTTCTTCACCGGCAGGACTCTCATCAATCTTGACTCTGAGGATGAGGGGCAGATGTTCATCGGTTGCGCCGGCGGCCTTGACACGACAGCCGTGTTCAATTACAAACAAGAAGATTTCAAAGAAGGCTATAAGCCGGTAAGACTGGAGATCGGCGGAGCGCTCGGCGGACACAGCGGAGATGACATCAACAAGGGCCGCGCGAACACGGTGCAGCAGATGGCGCGTTTCCTATATTCAGAAATGGCTTATGGACTTCAGCTTGTTATGCTGAAAGGCGGCAACAAGCCGAACGCGATAGCGAGGGAGTGCGAGGCAATCATCACCGTTCCGGACGCGGACGCCACAATCGCGAGACTCACCTCGTTCGGCAAGGATCTGAGGAATGAATATTTCAGGACGGATCCGGATTTGAGCTTCAGCGGCGAGACGTACAGATGCACCGAGAAGCCGATCCAGAGCGATGTCGCAAGGAGGCTGATCGCATCTCTCTTCGCCTGCCCGCACGGAGTCGAGACTATGAGCCAGGACATTCCGGGACTCGTGGAGACTTCGACAAACCTGGCGGCCGTAAGGATGAACAAGCAGGGAAGGATCGAGGTCATCACAAGCCAGCGCAGCTCGACCGGTTCGGCAAGAAAGATGATGGCCGCCAAGGTGGAGGCCAACTTCCTGCTCGCCGGAGCCGAAGTGACCCATCTTTCTGAATATCCAGGGTGGAAGCCGAACCTCGATTCCCACATTCTGCGCGTGTGTGTGGATTCGTACAAGAAACTGTTCGGATGCGAGCCGGAGGTCAAGGCCATTCACGCCGGACTTGAGTGTGGACTTTTCGGGGAGAAGTTCGGGGATCTGGATATGATTTCCTTCGGTCCGACCCTCAGGGGTGTGCACGCTCCGGGCGAGAAGCTTGAGCTTGCGTCCCTTGACAAGTTCACCGAGCATCTTGTCGATGTCGTCACGAATTTTGAATAATATGGTAAAGATAGCCCCTTCAATACTATCCGGCAATTTCCTCAATCTGGAGCCGGACATCAGGATGGTCAACGGGAACGCCGACCTGATCCACATCGATGTGATGGACGGCAGTCTCGTACCGAACATCTCGTTCGGGTTTCCGGTGATGGAGGCTATCGCAAAGGCCGTGACCGTCCCGATGGACGTCCACCTGATGATCATCAATCCGGACAAGTACATCGAAAGATTCGCCAAATGCGGAGCGAACCTGATAAGCTTCCATCTGGAGGCCGCTGACCAGGCCGGCAAGGATCCAAAGGAGATCATAGGGATGATCAAAGCCTGTGGAGCGAAAGCCGGACTTGCGATCAACCCGGATGTGCACGTCGAAAGGCTTTTCCCATACATCGAGGATGTGGACTTCTTCCTGATAATGTCGGTATTCGCCGGATTTGGGGGACAGAAATTCATCCCGGAATCCATCGACAGGATCAAAACTCTGAAGGCAGAGATGGACAGAAGGGGAGTCGTGAAGGACATCGAGGTTGACGGCGGGGTGTCATCCGCCAACGCAAGGATTCTGGCCGAAGCCGGAGCGACAATGCTTGTGGCCGGAAGTTCGGTATTCAAGGCGGAGGATCCTGCCAAAGCTATTGCTGAGCTTCGTTAGATAACATAGCTTATTTCCTTAAAGGCGAACTCTAAACGTTCGCCTTTTTCTGTTTCGAGACAGAGCAGACCACGGTCGGTGACACCAACGATTCTCGCACGTATTGACGCGCCTGTCGAGCAGACTACATATTCATTGAAAGTGCCGACGCGGTAGAGTCTGCTGACATATTCCTCAGCGTTGTCGTAGTGTCCAAGCCTCCTTTTCAGGAAGCGGCAAAGTTTGGGAAGCTGGTCTTTGAGATCATATTCCCTGCCGGTCAGCATCGCCATCGAGACGGGGTTCAAAAGTTGTGGCGGAAACTCCTTTTGGTTGACATTCAGGCCGATTCCGATGACGCTTGCCGTCAGGGAGTCTCCGCAAAGGGTGTTCTCAATGAGTATTCCGCATATTTTCCTGTTCCTGACATAGATGTCGTTCGGCCATTTGACCGTGGCCACAATCCCTTCATATTCAAGGTAATCAAGCACGCCCAAGGTGACGCTCCGGCTTATCGGGAACTGCCTTGAGGCCTTCAATGGCGGATAGGCTCCGTCCCCAAACTTCATCACCAGAGAGAATGTGAGGTTTTCTCCGGGCCGTGCGGACCATGAATTACCCCGCTGGCCACGCCCTGAGGTCTGATGTAGAGCCGCCAGGACTGACAGATTGTCAATCCCTGAAATATTTCTTAGGGCTTCATTATTAGTCGAATCGACCTCATCGAGCCATTGTATGTCAACTTCCTCTTTCATTGGTTCAGAATTTGTCGTATATTTGTATATTTGATTGTAATTGCAAAAATATAAAACATTCTCAATATGATTACACACGATTTGCGGGTTATGGCCGACGCTATGCTCGACAAGAAAGCACAAAACGTAATTGACATAGATCTCAGGCCGCTGGGAACCGCAATCACTGACCATTTTATGATCTGCAACGCTGACTCCACCACCAACGTCAACGCCATAGCCGACAATGTCATCGACAAGATGCGGGAGGAAGGCAGAAAGCCTCTCCGTACCCAGGGTCTGGAGAATAATTTCTGGATAATCCTGGACTATGGGGATATCGTCGCTCATATATTCCTTACGGAATACCGCCAGTTCTACAGGCTGGAGGAGCTCTGGGCCGACGCTCCGCACAAGGAATACAAGGAGAGACGCGTTCCTAAAACAAAAAAGACAGAGACAGATGCCGAATAACGCAAATTCGCCGAAAGGCAATGATCCAAGAAGGAAGGTTATCCGCGTGAGATTCAATTTCTCGTGGCTTTACCTTATTCTTATCCTTGGCATAGGTTGGCTGCTGCTCAACAACAGCGGGGCCAATCCTCAGAAGATAGAATGGGCCGAGGTCCAGGAGATGTTCCTCAAGGGCGACATCAAGGAGATTGATTTCGTGAGGAACGACTTCAAGGGCAACATCACCGTGCGCCCGGACAGGCTCAACAAATATGCTGACAAGTTTGGCGGCAAGGTTCCGGCCAGCTCGCCTCATTTCATATTCCTGGTCTCCGACAAGTTCGATGCCGAGAAGGAGTTCGGTGAGCTGAACGCCAAGCTTACTCCGGACGAGAGTCAGGTCAAGATTGTGATGGAGAACGACAGCAGGATGTGGTCAAACGTCCTTGAATGGATAATCTTCCCGATCCTGCTCATCGTTATGTGGATCTGGATGTTCCGTGGCTTCAGCAGGAATATGGGCGGAGGCAGCGGCGGTCCCGGCGGAGTGTTCAATGTCGGTAAATCCACCGGCAAGCTCGCCGACAAGGAGAAGGTCAACGTCACATTCAAGGATGTCGCGGGTCTGTACGGAGCCAAGGAAGAGGTGATGGAGATCGTGGACTTCCTCAAGAATCCTAAGAAATATACAGCCCTCGGAGGAAAAATCCCTAAGGGAGCCCTTCTGGTAGGCCCTCCGGGTACCGGAAAGACATTGCTGGCCAAGGCAGTGGCAGGGGAAGCCAACGTTCCGTTCTTCTCGATTTCCGGTTCGGATTTCGTAGAGATGTTCGTCGGTGTCGGTGCTTCCAGGGTCCGTGACCTGTTCCGTCAGGCGAAGGAAAAAGCTCCTTGCATCGTGTTCATCGACGAGATTGACGCTGTCGGAAGGGCCAGAGGGAAGAATGTCGGATTCTCTTCAAATGACGAGCGAGAGAACACTCTCAACCAGCTTCTTACCGAGATGGACGGATTCGACACAAATTCAGGTGTGATAATCCTTGCGGCCACAAACAGGGCTGACATCCTCGACAAGGCGCTTCTGCGCGCCGGACGTTTCGACCGCCAGATTCACGTGGATCTTCCGGAACTGAAGGAAAGGGAAGAGATTTTCAAGGTTCACACACGCAACCTCAAGGTCGCTCAGGACTTCGACCTCGGATTTATGGCCCAGCACACGCCGGGCTTCTCCGGAGCCGACATCGCCAATGTCTGCAACGAGGCGGCGCTCACAGCGGCAAGAAGAAACAAGAAGGAGATTGATCGTCAGGATTTCCTTGACGCTGTTGACAGGATTGTAGGAGGACTTGAGCGCAAGGGATCGATAATGACTCCGGCGGAGAAGAGGACGACGGCATACCATGAGGCCGGACATGCTACTGTGGGATGGCTGCTGCCATATTCAGATCCAGTGTTCAAGGTCAGTCTCATCCCGAGAGGGGATGCGCTCGGCTTGACTTGGTACCTTCCGGACGAGAGAAAGATCCTGTCCAAGTCATACCTTATGGACAAGATGTGCGCGTTGATCGGCGGACGTGTGGCCGAAGAGATCATCAACGGCGAGCCGGCAACCGGAGCGCTCAACGATCTTGAAAGGCTTACCCGTATGGCCTACAATATGGTCCAGTACTATGGTATGAGCGAGAAGGTCGGAGAGGTGTCGTTCTATGATTCGACCGGATCAAAGGGCTACGACCTCACCAAGCCTTACAGCGAGAAGACCGCCGAGCTTATGGACCAGGAGGTTAAGGATCTTGTCAAAGAGATTCACGACAGAACCTACAAGATTCTGACCGAGCATAAGGAAGGCTTCGTCAAGATGGCACAGATTCTCCTTGAGAAAGAGGTGATCTTCGCCGAGGACATCGAGAAGATTTTCGGTCCGAAGGTGAAACCAGCTGAGGATGCGGAACCTGCCAAGGCTCAGGCAACCGAGAGTGACACACAGATAACCGAGGCTGGAAATGAATAACGTTGTCGTCAGATCCATTTCAGGCGTGGTCTTCATCCTTGCGATGTTGGCCTGCCTGATGTTCAATAAGTTCCTGTTCGCCGGACTGATAATATTCATCATGTCCGTGATGCTGCTGGAATTCTACCACATCACGATGGGGAACAGCTACACCTTCTCTAAGGTGCTGGCGATCATCGCCGCGATCTTCCTTTTCGGACTGCTGTTCGCCACGGCTTCCTATCATATTCCGATAAGATTCGTGGCCTTCGCGATGGTTCCGATCTTCATCGTGATGATCAACTCACTGTACGTCAAGGACAAGGATGAATACGGCAAATTCTCGAACATCTACACTGGGCTTTTGTACATCGCGGTTCCGATAGCGCTATCAAACCTCATCGCCTTTGACAAGGCCGGGAACTTCAGCGGCAACCTGCTCCTTTGCTTTTTCATCATAATATGGTGCTCGGATGTCGGGGCGTTCGCCTTCGGAATATCTCTCGGCAAGATATTCCCGCAAAAACTCTTTCCGTCTGTGTCGCCAAAGAAGACCTGGATCGGATTCATTGGCGGACTTGTCAGTTCGGTTCTGGCGGCGTTCGCTCTTTATGAGTTCGGAATATTGAAGTTTCCTCTCATCCACTGCCTCATCCTGTCATTTATAATGTCCGTGACCGGAGTCTATGGCGACCTGTTTGAGTCTCAATGGAAAAGAGTGTACGGAGTCAAGGACTCTGGAAAAATCATCCCTGGACACGGAGGCTTTCTGGACAGGTTCGACAGCACGTTGATGGCGATGCCGTTCGGGGCGATCTATCTGGCGATCTTTGATCTGCTATAATTAATAATAACTTGATAATCAATTAATGAATATACAAGCGATATGAAGAAGATAATAGTTGATAAGGACTCGCACGGAACGATAGGCATCAACTGGGCTGTGATAGCGGTCCTGATAGCGTGCACGTGGATATTCATACATAATCTGTTCATTTCAATCCCGATCACGGTCATCCTGCTCGCCTTTGCTTTCTTCGTTTTCTGGTTCCACAGGGTTCCGGAAAGGGTGATACCGGAGGGAGACAGCAAGATGATAACTTCCGTCGCCGACGGCAAGGTTGTGATCGTGGACCGGGTCTATGAGAAGGAATATTTCAAGGACGACCGCATCCAGGTGTCGGTATATATGGACTTCTTCGATGTCCACACTAACTTCTGGCCGATGGACGGGGTGATTTCCTACTATAAATATCATCCGGGAAAGTATCTGCTTGCCTTCCTGCCAAAGGCCTCGGAAAAGAATGAGCATTCGTCCACGGCGATCTGCAATGAGCACGGTGAGATTCTGTTCAGGCAGATAGCCGGCACATTCGCCAGAAGGATTGTCTGCTACTCGAAAGAGAATTACGAGGTTGAGAGGGGGCAGCAGTGCGGGATCATCAAGTTCGGCTCACGAATCGACATATTCCTTCCGCTTGACGCTGATGTCAAGGTGAAGGAAGGTGATTTCACCAGAGCCTGCGAAACGGTTATCGCTGAGCTTAAATAATTTACTACTGATCTTTCTCGATCAGTTCAACAAGACGATCCACGGCTTCCGTGTCCTGAATATGCTTCAGCACGGGAGTCTTTCCTTTATAGATGGTGACCTTGTGGTTGCCTTCGCCGACATATCCCCAATCGGCGTCGGCCATCTCGCCGGGACCGTTCACGATGCAGCCCATCACGGCGATGACGGTGTTCTTAAGATGAGAGGTTCTCGCTTTAACTTCCTCAAACGCTTTCTGAAGATCGTACATAGTGCGTCCGCATCCAGGGCAGGCGACATATTCCGGTTTGTAGAAGCGTCTTCTCGCCGCCTGCATCAATTCATCGACCAGATAGGCGCCAAGGCCGGATTCCTGAATCGAAATCTTGTCGCCGGAATCGTCCACGTACGTGCCAGTGAGTTCGAGCTCGTCCAAAGTCTTGTCCAACAGCCTCTTGCCGAAATCGCATGCGACATCTAACAAAAGTGTTTCCCGAGATGGGGCGTCGTAAACAGCGACAGCCTTGCGTCCCTGAAGGCTTATGGAAGTCATAGAGGAGACAATCTTGTGCCCATAACGCGCGGCAAGATAACGTGCGGCTGGAAGTTCATCCTCCGGATCCTCGGTCAGAGAGACGCGCACCGTATCACCGATTCCTTCAGACAACAGGGTAGAAATCCCGACACAAGACTTGATCCTGCCGCTGTCCCCGTTGCCAGCCTCGGTCACACCGACGTGAAGAGGGTAAATCACCCCTTTTTCCTTCATCGCGGCCATAAGTTTTCGGTACGCTTCGACCATAACAATAGTGTTACTCGATTTTAGCGACACCACAACATTATAGAAATCAGCATCTTCACACATCTTCAACCATTCCAAGGCAGCTTTGGCCATCGCTTCCGGAGTGTTGCCGTATAGATTTGTGATGTAGTCACCCAAAGAGCCGTGATTGACACCGATACGTATTGCCGTTCCATTTTCCCGGCAGACTTCGATGAGTCTGGCGAACTGTTTACGGGCTTCATTGTGGTCCCTGTGGAAATTTCCGGGATTGATTCTGACCTTCTCCACAAACGGAGCGACCATAATCGCTGTCTGTGAGGAAAAATGGATGTCCGCCACTATCGGTACATTGATTCCAAGTTCCTTCAACCGGGATTTAATGGACTTCACACACTCCACATCTGCGGGTCCCGGCACGGTTATGCGGATCATTTCCGAGCCAGCCTCATAAAGTCTGACACACTGTGCAACCGTCGCGTCCACATCTGAAGTGTGGGTGTTGCACATCGTCTGGACAACAATCGGGTTGCCCGCTCCGATCAGGACATTACCTACCTTTGCCGTCAATGTTCTCATTCTGCGTTGGATAATAAACCTGTTGATAAGCCTCACGTCTCAGCTGAGCCTTGCCGCGGCCTGTTCTTCTTGTCAGTTGGAAATACATTCCCGCTGTCACCATGATATCAAACGGGTATGCGAAACGATAGTAATCCTTGCTGTAGTAATCAGGATCATAGATGGTTCCCCAGGAATATCTTACATTGGCGTTTATGTGGAACTCGACAGGATCGAAGACAAGTCCGAAACCAATTCCGCCGCAGATTCCGTAATCAAGCCTTCGGTCGGTGTCTTTGAATGAATTGACCAAAGATTCACTTACATAATCACCTGTACGTTTGATATTCAGTCTATAGCCGCCATAGATTCCAGCCTCCGCCATAACTTTGTAGTGAAGGCCGTCAAGATGGAGATGAGCCATGAACGGAATCTCCGCCACATCCATGATAGCCTGAGTCGCATTCTCGATGCTTGGAGTGACCTTTGTGTCTTTGTCTTCCTTGAACTTATAGCCTTCATGGCTGTACCGCAAGCCTACCTTGAAACCAAAATAAGGCATATACCCGAACATCTTGCCATAGCGGGTGTAGAATATTCCGAAAGTGTTCGGAGAGAACAATGTCGTCTGAGAATACGCCGGATTGAAAGACATACGGCTGAACGACACTCCATACTCCACTCCGATCAGGGAATAGTCGTTCACCTCAAAGACCCGGTTGAGCTTGACTGTGTCCAGATACGCGTCTGAATACGCCTCCGCCGGTGCCTTCAGACTGTCCAAAAGCACAGGTTCCGGCTTGACCTTACGCACACGGCCCCGGGACTTCACCTTGGACTGGACATTGACCGTATCCACCGGATTCTGCCCGATGGCCACTGAACAGACCAAGATGGCGAACGCTGTAAGAATATATTTGATTGTCCTCATGTTAAGTGTCATTATTTGAAGAATGTCGCCAGATCCAGTTCCTGTTCTATCTCGCTTCTTTCCGGAATATCGAACAGATCGCTGTCCTTCGTCATCAGGAACTTCACCTTTTCAGGCTGCCTATGGGCAAGAAGGTTTCCGGAATCCACTATACCGTTGCGGTTGAGATCCTCAGTGATCCTGAGGGAATACTTTCCTTTCTTTAGGTACGGAAACTCCAAGACAGAGTCTGACTCAATAACATAACTGCGAATAATGCCGGATTTCCTCTCATCAAGAAGGTCTATGATGTATTTGTTGCCGTTCACACCTGTAAGCGTCAGCTTGAAGTGGCTCAGATTGTCATCGTTCGGGAGCGAGACTTTGACCTCAGTGCTGTCGTTCCAATACCCGTTGATGTCCTTGAAGGCTCTTTCCGGAACCTTGAAAGTATATTCATAGCCCGTCTGGATCTTGATTTGAGGAGTGATGTTGTATTTTCTCAGGTTCAGCGAATCGCGTTCTATCTTGAATTTCTCGACCTGTTCTTTCTGTCTTGGATTTATCGATTTGAAAACCAGCGAGTCGAAAGCTCCCAGGATCGGTGGATAATCGAATTCCAGCGTGATTCCGTTTTGCTCGAAGGTCTCCGGCGTGGCTTTCAGACTCAGGCCGCAGATCGTGTCCTTGTGCTCGATTTTCTTGCGGGCGGCCCTGGATTTGGGTTTGTTCTCATCCACAAGGCTGACCTTCTCAGTCACAGGAGCCAGAACACCAAGAGTGTCCGTCTTCCAATATTTCACCCAAAGATGAAGGGAGTCTGGCATCGGTCTCTGATTGTTAAGCCAGAGAAGGAGGCTGTCTTTCTCGATGTTGAACTCAGTGATGACATCCTTGGCCGGAAATCCTTGGAACCAAAGGGAATCAATCCTGGTGTCCGGAGCCATGAATGTTACATAGCCGGCCCTGTCGCCTGTTCTCTTTTTGTTCATCAGCATTTGCTTGGAAGGCCTTTCCCTGAACACATTAAGCCTGAGTTCCGCCTTTCGGGACTGACATGCGACGGTGTCCTTCATGTCAAACTTTTTCAATTCCGCCACACTGTCGTTCACCACATTCACAGGCCTGAACAAAGTGTCCAGAAACGCTATCTTGTCCTCATCGGGGTCGTAGATGTTGTTACCGTTGCCGTCCACGATGGCATAGACGCGGAACACAGTGTCCTGAATATTCTGGAGAGCGAAATAGCCCCAGTCATCGGTTTTCACCGCCGCGACAGGACGTTCAAGAAAGACCGCTGAATCCCTCTGATCCTTATAAAGCATGACGGTGGCCCCTTTGATCGGCATCAATGTGTTACAGTCTTGAACAAGGCCGGTAATGTACATTGAATCTATAGAGTCTCCTGTCGAGAACACCGTGGTGAATCCAGGGAACATATTCCCTTCATTATTGTCGGCGATCGCTCCTGTCAAGTCAAGGGTGTATGTCGTGTTCGGAAGCAGGTCTTCCTCGAAATAGACAATCACCGTCTTGCCTCTCATCTTGTATTTCGGACTTTTTTGCTGAGGAGGGGAGAGATAGATGCCTTTCGGATCCTTGACAGTGACATATTCATCGAATGTGAACGCAACCTTGGTTCCATGTACAGGAACGGAAACCGCCCCCGGCTGAGGTACAACCCTTCTGACCACAGGCGGGATAGTGTCCTTGAGTCCACCTGTGGGAGCCTGTGTCGTGTTGGCGCATGACGGCTGGAAAACGGAAAGCACCAGAAGCGTCATCGCCGGAACCAAAGGGAAAAATCTTGTAAGAAATTTTTTCATCGCGGATCGTGTATATTCAAAAATCAGGCTCAGATCTCGGTTCTGACCACACTTTTTATACCATCTATGGAATTCAACCTGCGGATCATCCTCTCCATGGCGGCCTTGTCGTGGACATAAAGATCTATGTAGCCGGAAAATATTCCTTCATCGGTACTCAGATAGACCTTGCGCATATTCACTCCCATGACCAGAGAGATGTAGCGGGAGATCTCGTTCAGCAGACCGACCCGGTCAACTCCCTTGATGGAGAGGCGCACCGGAAAAGATTGGCTGTCATCATCCTCCCACTGAGGCACGACAACCCAGTCTCCATGCTTGGAGGCGATGCTGTCAGCCACCGGGCACGATTTCTTGTGCACTGTCACCGTTCCGTCAGGAGACTTGATGCCGATGACCGGGTCTCCTGGGATAGGCCGGCAACAGGATGCGATGACATAATCACTCTTCTCCTTTCTCGTGGCCTCCTTCCTCTTCCCGAACCAAGGGAAAGACCAGGAATGGCTTTTGTCCGCCTTGCCTGAAGCCAAAACCTCCGAAAGGTCGCCTAACTTCAGAATGCCAACCCCTATCCTGAAGAGCATCTCCTCGGAATTCCCTCCAGGTATCGCGAAATGCTCCAAAAGAATCTCTATGGAGTCATTGTTCATTCTATAGCCAAGTGACTCAAGCTGCTCCGAGAGCATTTTCCTGCCCAGTTCGGCAAGTTCTTTCTTATGTCCCTTGAAATAGTCTATGACAACGTTCCTCGCATGTCTGGTCTGAAGGAACTGAAGCCATTCGCGTTTTGGACGTTCAACCTCCGCGGTGATGATCTCCACCTGATCTCCGCTCCTGAGCACATGGGAAAGGGGCACAAGCTTCATGTTCACCTTCGCGGCTATAGCCTTGTTACCGATCTCAGTGTGGATGCTATAGGCGAAGTCAAGCGCTGTGGCGCCTTTCAGGATGGATTTCTGGTCTCCCTTAGGGGTGAACACAGTGATTTCGCTGCTGGTTAGGTCATTATGTATTATGTCAAGCAGTTCCAGCGCGTTCACGTCCGGATTGACAAGGATCTCCTTCACCTTGGCCAGCCACTTGTCCATCTCGCTGTCGTTCTCGCTGATGTAGCCCTCCTGCTTGTAGGTCCAATGGGCGGCGATGCCCTTCTCGGCGATGTCATCCATCCGCTTCGAGCGGATCTGGACCTCAATCCATATTCCCCTGTCGCTCATCAGGGTGCAGTGAAGCGCCTCATAGCCATTGCTTTTCGGATGCTTCACCCAATCGCGTACACGATCCGGCTTGTAGCGGTATATTCCTGTTATTATAGAGAATATGTGGTAGCACTGGTCGCGCTCGCTTTCCTTGGTGTCTGCCGGCGGTGTGAAGACAATCCTCAGAGCATAAAGGTCATAGACTTGATCAAAGGTGATGTTCTTGGTCTGCATCTTGTGCCAGACCGAATATGGAGTCTTGACCCGCTTGCGGATCTCGAAATTGAATCCGGCTTTTTTCAAGGCCTCGTCTATAGGAGTTATGAAATCGTCTATCTGCTTGCCTCTGCCGCTAAGATTGCTGTTGATCAACCCGCTGATCTCCTTGTAAGCGTCAGGTTCCTTGTACTTCAGCCAGATGTTCTCCATCTCGGACTTTATCTCGTAAAGGCCGAGGCGATGGGCGAGGGGAATGAATATGAACATCGTCTCGCTGAGAATCTTATCCCGCTTGTATTCAGGCATATACTCAATCGTGCGGCAATTGTGGAGGCGGTCGGCGAGCTTTATCAGCACGACCCGCACGTCATCGTTCAACGTCAGCAGGATCCGCTTGAAGTTCTCCGCCTGAAGGCTCTTGGCGTTGGCATCATTGAGTTTCTTGCTGCGGTCCTCGTTGTCGAGCACGTTCTTGATCTTGGTCAGGCCGTCCACAAGACTTGCGATCTTGTCACCGAAGAGCTTGCGTATGTCATCCACCGTATAGTCAGTGTCTTCCACGACATCGTGGAGCAAGGCGGCCGCGATGGACTTGTACCCAAGCCCGATGTCGCTCACGACAATTTTTGCTACCTCGATAGGATGGATTATGTATGGCCCGCCAGAGCGACGGCGGACATTCTTATGGGCTTCATTCGCGAAATCGAACGCTTTCTGGACCACGTCCAGCTCCTGCTGGTTCGCGCAGCGTTTCTCCGCCGCGGCCTTAAGCTGTGCGTAACTCTGACGAATCAGTTCGTAGTCTTGTTCTGTGAATTGTGAGAAACTCATATTTCAACCAAATCTTTGTCACAATCCAAACCTGTGGAAGTGCCGTCGCATTCCTCCAAAGTCTGGAAAGTGTATGAAAACTGTGCTCCGTACATTATTATAAGCCATCCGAACCTCATCCAAACCATAAAGAGGGGAATGGCGGCGATTGTTCCGTAAACCGCGTTGAGGCGCATCACAAACACCTGTGTCTCAAGGTAAAGATATTGCAGCGCCGTGAACGCCACGCCAGCTATGACTGCGGCCTTGAAGGCATTGGAATATTTCACGTCCACGGCAGGAATATACTTGTACATAGCGGAGAATATCAAAGTGGCCACGACACCCGTGATGACCCAGCCAAGGAAAGACTTTATCGAAGCAGTGACCCCGATCCAGTTTGGAATCAGATCCAGAACGTGCGAGTACACGATCGTTCCTGAATATAGGATCAACACCACGAACGGGGTCAGGAACAGCAGGACGAGATCAAATCCGAAACTCTTTATGAACGGCCTTTTCCTGACTCTCCACACATTGTTGAAGACGGTCTCCACGCGCATCATCATCCAGATGACGAGCCAGACGAAAGTCAAGGCGCTGACAAGTCCGAAAATGTCGTTGGTGGCCGAAGAAAGGATTTTGTCGGCGGAATTGAGCACGGTGTCGATGATTCCTTGATTGACATTGGCCGAATAGAGAACCTCCTTCAGTTTGTCCGCGAGACCGAAACCGTTGGTGACAGCGAACGCGACAGCGATGAAAGGCACGAAAGCCATAGTGCAGAAATAGCTCAGAGCCACGGTCTGGAATCCTATGGCGTGGTCCGCGAAATCCTTGAACGTCTTTGTGACGATCCTGCCCAGGTTGACAAACCGTGCCTTGGCCTTGGACAACTCCGTCACCTCGATGTCCCAGATGTCCTCACGGAAGAACTTCACCGTCCTCCGCGACCAACGCACAATGTTATTTATCAAAACCTTAAGCATTAATATTCAATTAAAACATTCCTGAGAACAGGTCCGGTTCAACATTCTGCTCCTTTGCGGCGGTGCCGCCGGCGGCCTGAGGGAGCATATTCCTGAACTCTTCCTCGCTGATGATTCTGACGCCAAGGTCTCCGGCCTTTTTCATCTTCTCCGGCCCCGGTTTGATTCCTGCTAAAAGGTATGAGGTCTTTCCGCTTACGGAAGAGCTGTTCTTGCCTCCGTTGGCCTCGATCAGCCGCTTCATCTCGTCCCTTGAGACGCTGAAGTTTCCTGAAATCACAATCGTCTTTCCGGCCAAGGCGTCTGACGCGGCGGTCTTCGCCTCCATTGAGAACCGGATTCCGGCCGCCTTTAGCCTTTCGATGTCAGCAAGATGCCTGGAATCTCGGAAATATTCGAAAACACTGTCAGCGATCACCTCGCCGACATCCTGGACCTCAAGCAACTGTTCCTTTGTGGCGGTTGCGATCGCGTCTATATTCCCGAAATGACGTGCGATCTCCTTTGCCGTGGTCTCTCCGACATAACGGATGCCAAGGGCGAACAACACGTGGTCAAACGTCACTTTCTTTGATGCCTCAAGACTGCTAAGAAAACGTGCGGCCGAGCGTTCCTTCCATCCGTCCAGCAAGAGCAACTGCCCTTTGGTCAATGAATAGAAGTCCGCAGGGGTCCTGACAAGCCCGAGGTTGTACATCTGCTCGATCGTCGCGTCTCCAGCAAGCACATTCATCGCCTTGCGGCTGAGGAAGTGAACCAGCTTGCCCTTTATCTGGGTAGGGCAGCCGTCAATGTTCGGACAGAACCACTTGGCCTCGTCATCTTCCTTGACCAACGCCGTCCCGCAGTCCGGACACACCTCCGGGAAAACCGGCCTGACAGCGTCCGACGGCCTGAGCGAGAGATCTACATCGATGATCTTAGGAATGATCTCACCGCCTTTGATTATCGTCACTGTGTCGCCGACTCTGATGTCCATCTGCGAGATAAAGTCCTGATTGTTAAGGGTTGCCCTCTTAACAACCGTACCGGCCAGCTGGACAGGAGCCAGATTGGCGACCGGAGTCACGGCTCCAGTACGACCGACCTGATAGGTGATTGAGAGCAGTTTCGTGTGCGCCTCCTCCGCCTGGAACTTGAAAGCGACCGCCCAGCGCGGCGACTTGGCGGTGTAGCCAAGCGCACTTTGGTAAGCCAACTCATTGATTTTAATCACGATTCCATCCGTGGCGTACGGCAGGAACTTCCTTTCGGTGTCCCAATAATGGATATATTCCTCAATCTCGTCTATTCCGTGGACGATCTTCCTCTTGTCGGAAACCGGCAGTCCCCACGATGCCGCCGCATTCAGCGCGTCATTATGCGTCGCGAACGAAACGCTCTGGCTTGGAATATGATAGAGCGTGCACATCAGCCCTCTCCTCGCGACCTCGGACGGGTCAAGCAGTTTCAACGAACCAGAGGCCGCGTTCCTCGGATTGGCGAAAGGCGGATCCTCATTGTCCTCGCGCTCCTTGTTCAGTCGGTCAAATGAATCGTACGGCATCAGCACCTCGCCCCTGATCTCAAACTCCTCCGGCCAGCCGGTGCCTTTCAATTTTTCGGGAATATTACTGATTTTAAGAGCGTTGGCCGTCACGTCATCCCCGACCACACCGTCACCTCTGGTCAAAGCCCTGAACAGTTTCCCGTTCCGGTAGGTCAGGCAGATAGCCGTGCCATCGAACTTCAGCTCGCAGGAATATGTGAACTTCACCTCTCCGAGATCCTTTTCGGCCCGGCGCACGAAATCCTCTATCTCACCGATGTTGTACGTGTTGCCGAGGGAGAGCATCGGGTACTTGTGCGTGTACTGGGCGAATTCCTTGCGGACGGCAGGCTCGGCGTTCGTCCCCATACTTTGGTCAAGGTCGCTGCCGACCTTCTGGGTAGGGGAGTCAGGAGTGAGGAGGTCAGGATATTCCTTCTCCAGATCCTCCAGCTCGCGCATCAGGTGGTCATATTCAAAATCGCTCATCGTCGGAGCGTTGTCAACATAGTACCGCCTGCTGTTCTCCCTGAGGATGTTCCGGAGTTCCTCGACACGTATTTTGGCCTGCTCGTGATCCATATCAGCAAAGTTCTTTGTAAAGAATACAAATTTAACGAAAATTGTCGGCTTTCCGTTCAAAAGAATCAAGAAGTTGGCCGAAATTTCACCTTGAACTACTTTTTTGAAAAGTTAAAACTGTTTCTTAAATTTGTGCCCGGTTTTACGAACATACAAATTTCTAAATCATTCGTATATGAAAGATTCAATCATCATTCTGTGCGGCGGCGGCCCGGCACCGGGAATGAACACCGTCGTGTTCTCAGTCGCCAAGACTTTCCTTTCAAACGGTTACAGGGTCATCGGACTTCACGAAGGCTACACCGGACTCTTCCGTAAGGAGGCCCGCACCGAAGACATCGATTTCTTCAAGGCTGACGCTTACTTCAACAGAGGTGGTTCCTACCTCCAGATGAGCCGTTTCAAGCCGACCAACGAGGATTTCGAGCAGAATTTCAACCTTGCCCTCTTCCAGGACAACAACGTGAAGCTTCTCGTGACCGTGGGCGGTGACGACACAGCCTCCACAGCCAACAGGATCGCCAAGTTCCTTGAGGCCAAGAACTATCCGATCCACAACATCCACGTCCCTAAGACGATCGATGACGACCTTCCATTGCCTCACAACGCACCGACCTTCGGATTCAACTCCGCGAAGGACGAGGGTGCGCACATCGCCCGCACCGTTTACGAGGATGCCCGCACATCAGGCAACTGGCTTCTCATCTCAGCGATGGGACGCAGCGCAGGTCACCTTGCCCTCGGAATCGGCGAGGCCACACACTGCCCTATGACCATCATCCCAGAGATGTTCAACAACACCACGATCACCGTTGACAAGATCATCAAGCTCACCCTCTCAGCGATTATCAAGAGAAAGATTCTCGGCATCCCTTACGGAACTGTCGTTGTGGCTGAGGGTGTGTTCCACGATCTTGAGCCAGAGGACATCAAGGCCACCGGCGTTCATATGACCTATGACGAGCACGGCCACCCTGAGCTTGGCAAGATCTCCAAGGCTGTCCTCTTCAACGACATCCTTGAGAAGGAGTTCAAGAAGATCGGAATGAAGGTTAAGACCCGTCCTGTCGAGATCGGTTACGACGTTCGTTGCCAGGATCCTGTGGCCTACGACCTTTCATACTGCACCGAACTCGCTCTCGGAGTCTATGAGCTCTTCTCAAAGGGTGAGACCGGATGTATGGTCTATGTCGATGAGAACGGCAACGCACAGCCTCTTTACCTGAAGGATCTCCAGAACGAGGAAGGCAAGATTCCTCCTCGCCGCGTGGACATCGAAGGTGGAATCGCCCGCAACTACTACGGACACATCTGCCACTACATCACTCCGGCTGACTACGAGGCCGCCAAGGCTTACGTCGCAAACCCTGAGGAGTATGACTTCAAGAAGATCCTTAACTGGTAAGCGATGAATATGTGAGGTTCAGTTAGTTGATCCTCACCATCGCACAGTCGTCGGATGACACTTCGACCTCGATCCGGGTTTCCGGGTCGAGGTTTTTTATGTCAAGATAATCGATTGCTTCCTTTGGTATGCGGATGGATATAACTTCCGGTCGCTGAGCCTGTCGAAGCGACCCTCCATCCGCGAAAGAACAGACAAACAACCAAGTCTCGGAGACATCCCCACGAAGGAACGCGAAATGCCGATCCGGATCAAATCCCGGCGAGTCATAGTTGCAGTAGCAAAGGTCAAACGTCTTTCCGGATGCCACCGCCGGAACCGAAGCCGCCATATTCAAAAACCTCCTCCACTTCTCAAGCAGCTCAGCCTCTTCCGGCGTAAGTCCCTCATTTGTATGAATATATTCAATCAGCCTTCCGATTGACGAAATCCTCCACCAGTCGAATATGGTCGTCCTGCCATCCCGTCCGCTGAACCCTTCGGCATCCATTCCGCGCTCGCCGATCTCCTCCCCGAAATAAACCATATACGGAGCCGTGTTCAGGAATATTCCCGCCCCAAACGCCGCGAAAGTCCTTTGGGCGTCACGGCCGAAGAAATCCGAGGCGAAACGCTGCTCGTCGTGGTTTTCCAGAAAGTTCAGCATCCTCGGCTGCAAATCTCCTAAAAACTGCCAGTTCCAGGTCAGGCTTCTGGTCGTTCCGTGACCTTCCACTACCGCCCTTACTGAATCGTAAAGACAAGACTTGTCGTAGAGAAAATCGAATCCTACCTCATTTATGTATTTGGAATACAATCCCTTCTGATAAACCTCGGCAATGAATATCATATCCGGGAACTCGGTCTTTATCCTCCCGATCAGCCACTGGAAGAACTGCCACGGCACCATCTCAACCATATCGCAGCGGAAACCGTCCACTCCCTTGCCGCACCAATAGCGCACAATCTCGTACATCCTGTCCCAAGTCTCAGTGTGGAAATCACAGTAATTCAATCGGATGGTCTCATACCAATCATTCACGGAAGGGGAGGGCGAAAAACAGTTGCCTGAGGCCTTGGCCGGATTCTCGTAATATGTCTGCCTGTCAAAAGGCAGCCTTAACGGCTGGCCGGGATAGTAATAGAAATCGTTCTCCGGCCGCCAATGGACAGTCGGATCGTCATCGGAACCCAATGGCTTGATCTCAGGGTGAACCAGACCGACCTTGCCGTAATCCCGCGACACGTGGTTAGGAACGAAATCAATGATGACCTTGAGTCCGGCATCGTGACTTCGCTTCAACAAAGCCTCGAATTCAGTCATTCTTTCAGTCGGATTGTCAGCAAGATATGGGTTCACATCATAGTAGTCAGTAATCGCATAAGGCGAACCGGCCGCACCTTTGACAATCTGGCTGTCGGATGCCGGGCACCCTTCTGCCGAGACCGTTGTGGCGTGCCGGATCACACCAGTGTACCAAACGTGGCTGACTCCCAGCGATTTGAAATACGACATCGTCTCGGAATCGAACTCCGAGAACTTTCCCTTTCCCCACAGCCTCGGGAGAACTTGATAGATGATCATTTTACCCATAACTAAAATCCGATCAAAGCCTTGCCTTTGTTTCTGTCAATGAATCCAGTGAGTCCGTCAACCTTCATTACCTTGGCGAACTTGCCGTTATATTCACAATCCAGTCTCGCAAGCGCGTCAAAATCAATCATTCCCGAGCCAGCATATTGATCGACCGAAAGGTAGCCTACTCCGAGAGAGGTGATGTTCTGGAAGAAATGCGTGCCTTGACTTGGGTCTATCCGGAATCCATCAATGCCATATTCAACAACCATCCTCGCGGCCGAGATATCTGTCCAGGCCACTGGCACTCCAAGGGTTGGAATCGACGATCCCCAACGTCCGGGACCTACCAGGAAATATGTCTCTCCCTTGGCGGCGAACCGGGCGTTGATCTCCGAAATCTCCTCCGCCATCAACGCGGTCTGCATCTTGTCGAACGATTCCGGACGGATTACCACAATGTGGGACGACTCCGTGAAATACCCGTTGCCCAAAGCGTTGTCACTGCGTATCAATTTATTGGACACAATCGCCTCGGCATCCTCTATCGTGGAAGTCTGCGAACCGATTCCGCTGGAGACTGGACGGACCTGAAGCAGCTTAAGGTCAGCTACTTTTCCCGCCGAAGACTTGACCGGATCCACAGCGAACTCGATCTCGACCTCGCTCATCAGCTCATCCCGGCATATTGACATAATCTCCGAGAGAGCCTTTGCCAGAGGAAAACGGTCGTATTGGAATATTCCATCGAAGGAAACCACCCTTGCTCCTCTGATTCCTATGCCAGGCACCATCCTGTCATCCAATGCGTTATAGGTGGACGCCACCAGTTCCGGACGGTCATATTCAGTAAGCGCGTCTGCCACCGGGATCCTCCTGAGATTAACTCCGTCGTTTTTTGAAATCTTAAAGGCCGAAGGTCGCAGATCGAGCACGAACATTTCGTTCTGCGTGTCCCGTTGCGCCAGTTTAGGATTGGACAACTGGAGAATCTTCTTGGGGTGCAGAGGGTCAACACGCAAGGTGCGGCCGCCGTCCACAACGGTCTTTCCCAGACCGAAAGCAACGTTCAGGACACCGTCGGTGGCTTTTTCGGATCCTATAGGGTAGGAGTTCAGCGAACGTCCCACACCGGACATCATCGGATAGAAATCGTGCCCGTGGACCGTTCCACAGATTGTCTGCACGATCACAGCCATCTTCTCCTCTCCAAGCAGGTTTCCGCTGGCCTGGATGTAGTTACGGCTGCCCTTGAAGAATGTCGAGGCATAGACGCTCTTGATTGCCTTGCCGAGTTCACGCAGCATCCTGTCCTTGTTTTCCACCGGAGGGCACATATAAGTTGCGTACACTCCTGCGAAAGGCTGATAGTTGCTGTCTTCCAACTTGGAACTTGAACGCACCGCCAGAGGACTGTCAACCGTGGCCAGAAAAGCCTTGAGGTTCTGAGTCAACTCTTCCGGAAGCGTGGATGCCACAAATTCAGAAAGAATCTCATCATCAGACAGTTCCGAGTCAATCACATATTGCAGGCCATTCTCAACGATGAATTTGTCGAACCAATCAGTCGTCAGCACGATGGTACGAGGGATTGACACTCGCAAGTCATCATATTTCTCTGACAATGAATATTTCTGGACAAGATGATTGAGAAAAGCCAAGCCTCTTGCCTTGCCTCCAAGTGAGCCTTCGCCGACGCGGGAGAACCAGTAATAATCCTGATAGGAATCCTTATGGAATTCCGTGATGATTCCCTGCCCGATGCTCCTGTGGTAACGTTGTATGTTGTCCAGAAGGAACTCTCTGAACTCTCCGGCATTTGTGTGATGCTCGGCCCTGAATGTCTCCGCAAGATTGAACAACCCTCTTGCATACAGCCACTTCGAGAACATATTCCTGGAAGTGTTGCTCATCAGCACGGCATCCGGAATATCGTAAATGATCTTCTCCAGCTGGGAAAGGCTGGCGGCCCTCCCGCATTCAACTCCGTTCGAATCCCTGAACACAAAGTCACCGAACCCGAACTCCTCCTTCATATAATCTCCAAGTTGCAGGAACAGTGTGCTGGAATATTTCTTCAGGAATCCCACCCCGAGCTCAGCTGCCGTTTTCGCAAGGCTTCCCTGTGAGGATTGCAGCAGGACCGGCATCAAAGGATCATATTCACGGATGATTCTCACAAGGTCGATTCCGGCGTCAAGTTTCTCAGTCTTAGGGTCATCCCCCTTATGGAAGACCATTCCGACATCAGAAATGACACCCAGAAGATTCCTCCTGTACTTCTCAAAATAAGCGATAGCCTCCTCAAGGCAAGTGGCCAGGAATATCTTCGGCCTGGATCTTTTTCGGTATTTCTTCTGGTCATCGTTCAAGGATTCAGTCAAAAACTCCCGACTTTGCGTGAGCACAATCTTGTATAGCTCAGGAAGATAGTTCGAATAGTAACGGATCGAGTCCTCGACCAGAAGGATGCCTTTGACACCGACCTCGAACACATCGTTCTCCGCGTTGGCCGCATCCTCCAGTAACTTGACAATGGCCAGAATCAGATCAGCGTTCCCGTGCCAGCTGAACACAAAGTCCACACCAGGATGCTGAGACTCCAACACCCTCTGTCTTACCGCCTTGGAGTAGTGGATCAAAAGAATGAACGGGATCCCTCGCCCCTCATCCTTCAACCGTGAAGCGAACGGGAATATCTCCTTGTCCTGCTCGTTGTACATACAGATGATCATATCGATATCCTCTTCGGAACCGATAATATCCCTGGCCTGTGCCGATGAGTTTGCCCAGATGAATTTAGGAGGATTGCTCAGGTTAAGCTCACGATACTCGTTCTTGACCTGATTCTCAATGCGTCCGTCCTCCTCAAGGGCGAAAGCGTCGTAGTTGCTGCAGATCATCAGAATCTTCCGGATTCTGGACCGCATCAAGGATTCTTCGTTCATTTGCTTCCGTTTTTGCTAACGAACCGCAAATTACGAAAAATCCGCTGAATATTCTTGGAATATATGGACAAGATTTGCCTCAGGAGCCACTTTTCACACCCTGCGGCGGAACTCAGCTATGGTGATTGCGGTGGCTACAGCGGCGTTGAGAGACTCCGATCCTCTCTCGTCACGAGGCCAGGATGGTATGAAAAGCCTGTCAGTCACAAATTTGCCGACCTCGGCGGAAATCCCTTTGGCCTCGTTGCCGATCACGATGACGGAAGGGGAGACCATTCCTGTAGCCAACTCTTTGGCGTACATATCCTCGCCATCCAGAAAAGTACCGTACACATTGCCACCGGCGGCAGCGACAGCACCGCAATAGCCGCAAATGTCGCAATAATGGAACTTGACCCTGAATATGGCTCCCATCGTTGACTGCACCACCTTTGGATTGAATATGTCAACAGTGTCCTTGGAGGCATAGACCGCATCTATCCCGAACCAGTCGGCCGTGCGGATGATCGTGCCCAGATTGCCGGGATCCCTGATTCCATCCAGAGCCAGAAACAAACCCTTGGACGGCACGCTATGAATATTCCCGATTTCAATGTCGGCCGGTTTTCGGACAATGGCCAAAGCCGGAGAAGGGGATGACAGGAGACTCAGCCGTGCCATGGCCGCACTGCCGGTTTCGTCAGCCCGATAGACCTTCTCGACCTCGAAAGAAGACGCCAAAGCCTCGGCCACCATCTTCTCCCCTTCAACGATAAAAAGCCCGTTCTCGTCCCTGAACTTTTTCTGTTCAAGAGACTTGACGAACTTTATCTCATTGTGGGATACAGGTGATGGCATCGCTTAGAATCCGAGAATCTTAAGCATCGAGTCAGAGCTCTGCTCAGGAGCGAAGACCCTTGTCGTGATCTTGCCATCCTTGTCCTTGTCGATCAGGATGTGCTTAGGCGAAGGCTGGAGACAATGCTTTACTCCACCGTAACCGGAAATCGCCTCCTGATATGCCCCCGTGTGGAAGAACCCGATGTAGAGCGGATCCCTTCTGTTCTTCATCACAGGGAGGAAAATCGCGTTGGAGTGCGCCTCGGAGTTGTAGAAGTCCTTGCTGTCACAGGTAAGCCCGCCGATGAACACCCTATGATATTCCTCATTCCATTTGTTGATAGGGAAGAGGATGAACCTTTGGTGCAGTCCCCAGGTGTCAGGGAGACTCGTCATAAACGAGTTGTCGATCATATACCAGCACTCGCGGTCATTCTGCTGCTTGACATCCAGTACCTTGAATATTGTCGCGCCGCTCTCGCCGACGGTGAAGTTGCCGAACTCCGTGTAGATGTCCGGAACCTGCACACCGTGGGAGTCGCACACGGACTTGATCTGGTACACGATCTCCTCGATCATATATTTGTAGTCATAATCGACTGCCAATGAAGTCTTTATAGGAAGACCTCCTCCGATATTCAAAGAATCAAGGTCCGGACATATCTGCTTGAGGTCGCAGTAGAGGTTCAGGCAGCGCGCCAGTTCGTTCCAGTAGTAGGAGGTGTCCCTGATGCCGGTGTTGATGAAGAAGTGGAGCATCTTCAGCTTGAACTTAGGGTTCTTGCTGATGCCGTTGCGGTAGAACGGAATGATGTCCGAGTATCTGATTCCCAGACGGGAAGTGTAGAAATCGAATGAAGGCTCCTCCTCGGATGCGATGCGGATTCCGAGCTGCGTAGGGACCTCGATCAGGTCGTCAAGGTCCTCAAGCTCGTTCTTGTTGTCCAGCACCGGGATGATGTTGTGCCACCCCTCGTTGAGCATCGTGGCGATGTTCTGGATATACTGCGGCCTCTTGAAGCCGTTGCAGATGATTATCAGGTTCTTGTCCACGAGCTTGTCTGCCTCCAGTTTGCGGATAAGATCCAGATCGTAGGCGGAGGATGTCTCCAGATGGACATCGCTCTTGAGAGCCTGCTCTATGACAAACTTGAACTGGGAACTCTTTGTGCAGTAGCAATAGTGATGGTCGCCCTCGTAGCTGACCTTTGACATTGCGTTGCGGAACATTCTCTTGGCCCTCTGGATCTGAGATGTGATCTTCGGGAGATAGGTGAGTTTCAACGGCGTGCCATATTCCTTGATGATTCCCATCATATCGATGTCATTGACGAAAAGATTGCCGTCCTCCACTCTGAATTCGTCCTGCGGAAAATCGAAAGTCTGATCCACAAGATCGATGTACTTGTTCTTCATCCTAAAAAAACTGTAAACCTATAATGTTCGACATAAGTAATGATCCGCCGATGATGCCTCATCCGGCTTCGGCGTGCAAATATAGGTACGAAAATTAATATTTTGACCCAAATTTGAAGAAAAATCAGAAAGGGTTGCTATTTTTGTAGAATATGATGGCAAAATCCTCGTTTTTTTCTTTGATGGCCACCCTGGCCACCGCCGCCGCGCTGAGTTTCTCGTGCAGCACTACACGTGTTCTTGAAGAGGGACAGTACCGCCTGGCATCCAACAAGGTGGAAGTCATAGGCGACAGCAAGTTCAACACAAAGAAAGTCGAGTCCTACATCAAACAGAAGCCGAACTCGTACATAATCTTCGGCTGGAATCCGTTCCTGAACCTCTACAACTGGTCCGGCAGGAATCCCGACAAGGCCATCAACCGCTTCATCCGAAGTATCGGGACCGCGCCTGTGGTCTATCAGCCGTCTCAGGTCGAAGCCTCGATCGAGAACATCAACAGGCATCTTGAATATCTTGGCTACTACGGTTCGGACGTGCGGAGCGACATCGAGGTAAAAGGCCGGAAAGTTAATGTGACATATTCAATCACTCTTGGCAAACGGTTCAGGATAGGGGAGATAACCTATTCGGTGCCGGACGGAGAGTTCAAGGAGGATTTCCTTGCCGACACTTCCGCGACCACAGTGCGGTCTGGCGACTACCTCTCCGAGGACGCTTTGGAAAAGGAGACGGAGCGCTGCGCCTCCGCTATGAGACGCAAAGGCTACTTCGGCTTCACTAAGAACTACTTCTCGTTCGAGGCGGATACTCTCAACTCCCCGGACACGGCCGGCCTTCTGATGATGGTCAAGGAATATACCAGAAACCAGACTCCTGAATATGCCCGTCCGCACCGGAAGTATACCTTGGGCGAAGTCTCCATCTCCTACGACAAAGACCTGAGATTCAATGACAAGGTGCTTAGGAATATGTGCACTCTCCATCCCGGAGACCAGTACGATGAGAATGAGGTGAACACGACATATTCCAGGCTTTCCGCATTGAGGATGTTCAGCGGGGTCAATGTCTCACTTAATCCCCGTGACTCTGGAATAGTGGACTGCGACATCAGCCTCACCAGATCAAGGATGCAGGGCTTCAAGGTCAATATGGAAGGCTCCACAAACTCGACCGGTCTGATCGGCATATCGCCGCAGCTGAATTATTACCATAAGAACATATTCCACGGTGCCCAGTGGCTGAATCTTGGATTCCTCGGCAATTTCCAGTTCAAGTACGATGACAGGAGCGTCAAGTCCAACGAGTTCGGTGTCTCCGCCGGTCTGAGCTTCCCGGAGTTCCTCGGTCTGCCGAATTCCATATTCAAGGGACCGTCCGTGCCACGCACCGAAATCAACGCTTCATATAACTACCAGAACCGTCCTGAATATACGAGGAATATGATCTCGACATCTTACGGTTATTCTGGATCTCTGCGTAACGGAAAGTTCTTCTATCAGTTCTACCCGATACAGGCCAAGATCGTCAGGCTGACGAATCTCGACCCGAACTTCTACACGACTCTTTCCGGCAACCCGTTTATGAGGGACGCCTACCAGAACCACTTCGATGTCGGCTCCGGTCTCGTGGCCTACTACACGACCAGCACAGCCTTGGTTCCGAAGGAGACCTATGAATATGCCCGTCTGCAACTCGATGCATCCGGCAATGTACTGAGCCTGTTCAACAAAGCGATGAAAAGTGATGAATATGGCTCCAGGCTTATCTGGAACACTCCATATTCCCAGTACATCCGCACGGAACTGACGTTGGGCAAGACGTTTGTGTTCGGCAAGAATGGAGGGCAAGCCTTGGCGATACGCCTTCTCGGAGGTGTCGGCTACGCCTACGGCAACTCATCCACAATTCCGTTCGAGAAACAGTTCTACAGCGGCGGCGCGAACAGTATGCGTGGCTGGCAGGCCCGTTCCCTTGGCCCGGGCAACTCAAAGGCTGACACGACGTTCGTGATCCCAAGCCAGACCGGTGACGTGAAGTTGGAAGCCAATCTGGAGTACCGTTTCCCGATGTTCTGGAAGCTGTGCGGTGCCGTCTTCACGGATGTCGGCAACATCTGGACCCTGAAAGAGACCGACGGAGACGATGGCTCCCACACCCATTTCGACCTCAAGAACCTCGCCGCCAGCCTTGCCGCCGACTGGGGCATAGGCCTCCGTGTGGACCTTAACTTCCTGATTCTCCGTCTCGATATGGGTATGAAAGTCTATGACCCGTCCCTCGACACCGCCCGCTGGCGCTCCCCGTCCCAATGGCTAAAGAAAGACGGCTACACCCTCCACTTCGGTGTCGGGTATCCGTTCTAGAACATAAACATCTCTGTTTTGATGAGCAAGACACTCGCAATTCCCGAATTTTGCACGTTACCAAAATTCGGGAATCGGAGGTCTCCGCTCATTATGAAGGATCTATGTGTTTATAGTCTTCAAATGACAACACTTATCGTAACCTCAGTGCGCAGACGTTCTCGACGTGCTGGGTGTGGGGGAACATATCGACTGGCTGGACGGCGGTGATATCGTACTTATCGGCGAAAAGGGCCAGGTCACGGGCCTGGGAGGCCGGGTTGCAGCTTACATAGACCATACGGGCAGGGGAGGCCTCAAGGATGACCTTGGCGACATCCGGATGGATGCCGGCACGAGGAGGATCGAGAATTATCACATCAGGCTGACCGTGCTCATTGATGAAATCACGGCTCAGGACATCCTTCATGTCTCCGGCGAAGAACTCACAATTAGTGATGCCGTTACCGGCCGCGTTCACCTTCGCATCCTCAATCGCCTCAGGAACATATTCAATGCCGATAACTCTAGCGGCCTTGCCGGAGACGAACTGCGCGATCGTGCCGGTCCCTGTGTAGAGGTCATAGACGATCTCGTTGCCGGTCAACTCAGCAAAATCCCTCGCGACCGAGTAAAGCTTGTAGGCCTGCTCGGAGTTGGTCTGGTAGAACGACTTAGGACCTATACGGAAAGTCAAGCTTTCCATTGTCTCACGGATTGTCGGCTCACCCTTGTAGAGAATGCACTCCTGATCACCGATCGAGTCATTCAACTTATTGTTGATGATATAGTAAAGCGATGTGATCTGAGGGAACGCTTCAGCAATGGCATCCAGCATTTTCTCCCTGTCCTCACGGTTCTCGTAGAAGAAGCACATTATCACCATCAGGTCGCCCGTGTCGGTCGTGCGGATGAACATATTCCTGACATAGCCCACGTTCAGACGGATGTCAAAGAAATCCAGACCGTTTTCGACAGCATACTTCTTGATGAAAAGCCTGATGTCATTGGACGGATCCTTCTGAAGGTAGCAGTGCTTGATGTCCAGCACCTTGTCGAAGAACTTACCTACGTGGAATCCAAGTCCCATACGGTCGTTCTCCGGAACGCTCTCAATGTCCTCGTCCTTCAGCAGCCATCTTTTCGATGAGAAAGTGAATTCCAGCTTGTTACGATAGTACTGGATCTTGTCTGACGGGATTGTCGGGCGGATCTCCGGCACATTAAGATGACCGATACGTACCAACTGGTCATAAACCTGTTGACGCTTGGCCTCAAGCTGCATCGGATAGGGGAGAGGCTGCCATTTACAGCCACCGCAAACCCCGAAATGCTGACAGAACGGCTCCAGACGATCCTTTGACGGAGTCACGATCCTCTCGACAAAACCTTCGTAATAATTCTTGCTCTTTTTGGTGACACGGATGTCAACCACATCACCCGGAACAGCGAACGGCACAAACACAACGACACCGTTCCAATGCGTAAGTGCCTTGCCTTCAGCTGCACAGGCCTCGATCGTAATGTTCTCCAACAGGAGATCTACTCTTTTTCTTCCCATAAATATTCCCACTCAGCCGCAACCGGCGTTATATTAATTGTCAAACTCGTGGAACAAGGACTGGGAGATGTTGATCATAAAGTCTCCCATCGCCTCAAGCTCCGCCAACATATCAAGGTAATAGTTGATGGAGAGGAACTTGTCCGCTCCTTTCTCAATCTGGAGAATGCCCTCGTCACGAAGAGTGTTCCTCGTCTCGTTGATCTTGTCCTCGGCATTGTAGGCATTGCTGATGTCCTTAAGCTCACCATCCACAGCAAGTTTCATATTCGAGACCATCACAGCGAAAGCCTGATTGACCTTGCCGATCAGCAGGTTGACCTTGCTTATAGTCTCATCATCGAAATCAAGCTTGTGGACACGCAGGCGGGAAAGCAGACGGCTGATGTTCTCACAACTGTCGCCAAGACTCTCTAACTCGCTGATCACACGGTAGATGACCTTGACCTCTCGTGCCTCGTGATCGTTCATAGACTCTGCCGTGAGGCTGTTCAGGAACGCTGCGATCTCATATTCAAACCTGTCCGTCACCTCCTCGCACTTGACCAGTTTCTGCCGATATTCCTCAAACTTGTCCGGATCCTTTTCATTCACAGCCAGTTTTACATACTGGAAGCCATCCTGGGCAGTCACTGCGAAGTTCACAGCCTCCTTGTACGCCTGTTCGATTGAGATTGAAGGAGTTCCGAAAAGTCTGCCGCTGCCGATGAACTTCAGATGGAAGTCCCCTTTCTCAGGCGCCGGCTCCTTGATCCACTTCGTCAGCAAATCAGCGAACGGCTTGCGGAACCAGACCAGAACCAATGTCGAAATGGTGTTGAACAAGGTGTGGACACAAGCGATGCCGAATACCGCGGTCATCTGAGAATCAAGACCAAACAAAGAAACCAGTCCGAGATTGATCTTTATGAATATATTAAAGAATATCAGCACAAAGACAGCGCCGGCCACATTGAACACGGTGTGGGCGAGCGCGGCCCTTCGCGCCTGGACACCAGCTCCGCTGGCGGCGATATTGGCTCCGATAGTGGTTCCGATGTTCTCTCCGAGAACCATAGCGGCGGCCATCGGGAACGGCAGCCAACCAAGGTAGGCAAGCACCATCGTAAGGACAACCGTGACGCTGGATGACTGGAGGATGAAAGTGACGACAACGCCGATAAGCATAAATATCAACACGGAACCGATTCCGTGCGAAGCCAGTCCGGCGATTGGCCCGGCGATCTGAGGAACAGTGTCAATAGCTGGTATTGAGGACTTTATGTAAATCAGTCCAACGAAAACCAGTGACAATCCCAAAACTGCCTGACCGATGTTCTTGACCAGTGATTTCTTCATAAGTGTCATCACGAAACCGGCTCCAAGCAGCACAAACGCCAGAACCGTCACATCAAGCCAAAACCCGGTAGCCGCTATGATCCAAGCGGTTATGGTCGTACCGATGTTGGCGCCCATTATAACGCAGATGCCTTGTTTAAGCGATAGGGTAGCGACGCTCACAAGGCTGGCCACCAATATTGTCGTGGCGCTTGACGACTGGACGACAGCGGTGATTCCGGCGCCGGAAAGGATCTGCTTGAACGGCGTGCCTGAGGTCATCCATTTCTCGAAACGCCTGAGCTTATCGCCGCAGGATTTCTGAATTCCTGTGCTGAGCATCTCTAGTCCGAAGACGAAGAGCGCCAAAGCACCAAGAAGCGTCAGTAGTTGCAAAATCATATAGGGTAGTGTTTACAATACGTTCAACTTAACATAATCCGAATTGTATAACAGAATAAGCGAGTACCGTTACACAAGGGAAACTATTGATTCAGAATCGAATTTGGCTGGTGAGAATCCTTGTCTGAAGGTAATTCCGTCACCGAGAATCTCAAATCCGGCCGTGGTTGCCATCTCGTTCAGCAATCGAACACTGGCGGCTGCCCAAGTGAACGATCCGAAGGCAAAGAATCGTCTGTTCTTGACCAATCTGTCACAGATTGCCTCCATCAACTGACGGACCGGCGGCAATATTCCGTTGTTATAGGTCGGTGAGCCAAGAATCACAGTGTCATACTTGAACACGTCACGCAAAGCGAACGAATAACTTTCCTCATTCAGATTGTGGAGCGTGAACGGAATGTTATGGTTCTTCAAGGATTCAGCCAACGCCAGAGCAGCCTTCTCGGTGTTGCCGTACATCGAGCCGTAAGCCAGGCAGACACCGTGCTCCAAAGGTTCATAACGGCTGAACTTGTCGTACAGTGAGACGATTTCAGGAATATGATTCTCCCAAACCGGGCCGTGAGTGCTGCAAATCCGGCATATCTCCAAACCGGAAAGCTTTTTGAGTGCGGCCTGAACCGGGGCGGCATATTTCCCGACGATGTTCGAGTAATACCTTGTCATCTCGTCTTTATATTCATTGAATATGTTTGACTGCGAGTCTATTACGCCTTCCGGGAAGGTTCTGAACGTGCCGAAGGCGTCACCGGAGAACAGGGTTTTCTCCTCTGGGCACCACGTCACCATCGTCTCCGGCCAGTGAACCATCGGAACCATAAAGAACTGAAGGCTTACGCTCCCGAGCGGAAGGGTCTCCCCTTCCTTTACCACCTTGATATTGTCGGTCAGACCTTGGTAACCTTCGATCATCGGCACAGCTTTGGCGTTTGTAACTATCGTACAATCAGGATATTCATCCCTAATCACGCTTTGGAGTGCGCTGTGGTCCGGCTCCATATGATTTACTACAAGATAGTCAATCTTCCTGTCCCCTATCTCGGCCTTGATGTTGGCAAGAAACTCGTCCCTAAACGCCACAGCAGCTGTGTCGATCAAGGCAATTTTCTCATCCTCAACCAGATAGGAATTATAGCTGACGCCAAAAGGAAGCGGCCACTGCCGCTCGAAGAGTTTGGTCTGGCGGTCGTTCACGCCAACAAAACGGATTCTTTCAGATAGTCTCATCTTATCAAAAATATGTTCTGCCATTGCGCCTATATGTGGCATTTGGCAAGTAATAGACAAATTTACGAAACTTATTCCGCTTTTTCTTAAATTTGCGTTCGGTTAGGCTGAAAAATAGCGGCCAATCCGCATTAACACAAATGTTACCCAATTAAACATTATTGTTTTTCACATTAATTGAACGATATTTAACTAATTATGTCGGATATTTATCAAAGAACGGGACAAAGCGCTATGCTTCCCCCTCTTCCAGAGCGGATGAGACCAAAAAATCTGTCTGAATATGTCGGACAGAGGCATCTTGTGGGTGAAGGATGCATCCTTAGAAAGATGATCGAGAACGGGAATCTGTCCTCTTTCATCCTATGGGGGCCTCCGGGTGTCGGGAAAACCACTTTGGCCGGGATAATCGCCCAGACTTTGTCAAGGGACTTCTACACCCTCTCGGCGGTCAGTGCAGGAGTGAAGGATGTCCGTGATGTCATCGACAAGGCAAGAGGAGCATCCGTGTTTTCCAACGGAGCGGCGCCTATCCTGTTCATAGACGAGATACATCGCTTCAACAAGGCCCAGCAGGATGCCTTGCTTGGCGCGGTCGAGAACGGCACGATTGTCCTGATAGGAGCCACGACCGAGAACCCGTCATTCGAAGTGATCACCCCGCTTCTGTCCAGATGTCAGGTTTTTGTCCTGAAATCATTGGAAGTCAACGACCTTCAGATGCTTTTGGACAGAGCCTTGAAAAATGACGTGCTGCTGAAGGAAAAGAATATTGAAGTCAAGGAAACCGAGGCTCTGTTCCGTTACAGTGGAGGCGACGGCAGGAAACTGCTTAACGTCCTTGAGATCGTCATAGACTCCTTCGCCGGCAAGGAATCACACATAGTCATTGACAACGAGACTGTTACCGGTTGCATTCAGGAGAATCTGGCGATTTACGACAAGGATGGCGAGATGCACTACGACATCATCTCGGCGTTCATCAAATCAATCAGAGGCTCTGACCCGAACGCCGCTGTCTATTATCTGGCAAGGATGCTGAACGGCGGAGAGGATCCGTTGTTTATCGCAAGAAGACTCTGCATCTCGGCCGCCGAGGATGTCGGACTTGCCAACCCGAACGCGATGCTGCTTGCGAACTCGTGCTTCCAGATTGTCCATCAGATCGGTATGCCGGAAGCCAGAATCCCGCTTTCCGAAACCACAATCTACCTTGCAAGTTCTCCTAAAAGTAACGCTGCGTATCTTGCGATAAACAAAGCTATTGAAACCGCAAACAAAGACCAGACGGCACCCGTGCCGCTATACCTGCGAAACGCCCCGACCAAACTTATGGAGGAACTTGGATACGCGGACGGTTATAAATATGCCCATGACTATCCCGGTCATTTCGCGGATCTGGAATTTATGCCGACAGGCCTTGAAGGCACAGTATTCTACGAGCCGGCGCCTAACCCTCAGGAAGACAGGCTGAAAGCCTATCTTGAAGCCTGCTGGCCAAAGTACTACACAAAAAAGTAATACAGTTTACTATTTTTTCACTAAATTTGTGTCACGTTAATATAAAAAATAATGGTAACTGAGATCCTTATTCTGCTCGCCGGGCTTGCACTGGTCGTGCTTGGCGCCGACTGGCTTGTGGACGGCTCATCAACTATCGCAAGGAAAGCCGGGTTGAGTGAATTCGTGATAGGTTTGACTATAGTCGGCATCGGGACATCGACACCGGAACTTGTAGTCAGCCTGACAGGAGCCTTGAAAGGCAACGCCGACATTGCGATAGGTAACATAGTAGGTTCTAACATATTCAACACACTTTTCATACTCGGCTTCACCGCGCTTATAAGGCCGATCTCAATGACACGTGACAATGTCAAGACCGATATCCCGCTCAACATCATCACCACAGTTCTCCTGATCATATTCGGAATGCACTTCACGCTGTTTGGGATAGGCAACGACAACACGTTGTCAAGATTGGACGGCGTTATTTTCCTTATACTTTTCGCCGCTTATATGTACTGGTCCTTCAAGTCCGGGAAGGCTGAAGAGACCAAGGATTCAGCGGAGCCTGAAAGCGGAAAATTATGGGTGGCTATCCTGATGGTCCTGGGAGGATTGGCGGCTTTGATTTTCGGAGGCGACAAGTTCGTGGACAGCGCTACTAATATAGCCAGGATGCTGAACATCAGCGACAAGTTCATCGCGGTAACCATCCTCGCGGGCGGTACTTCGATGCCGGAACTCGTCACCTGTGTGGTGGCGGCGGCAAAGAAGAAAGGGCAGCTGGCTCTCGGGAATATCCTTGGCTCGAACATCGGCAATATCCTCATGATTCTGGGCGTTTCCGCTGCCGCCTACAAGCCGCAGCCCGGCTCCCCGTCAGGTCTGTCATTCTCAGGAATGACATTCGTCGATCTCGGAATATTGCTGCTCGGGGCCTTGCTGATCTGGGTAAGCGCGTTCACACGCAAAGGCCGGAAGCTGGACAGAGTCGAAGGGAGCATACTGCTCGCTTGCTTCGCCGGGTATATGACATGGCTGCTGATAAATCTGTAATGAATATATTAACACACAATAACGATGAAATTCAAACCAACAAATTACCAGCTTGTGAACGTCGGTTCCGGGAGAATATTCCAGGATGCCGGTTGGACATTGGCTGATCCGGAGGCTTCCGCGCCATCACTGGTAAGGGCCGTGTATGAGAATGAGAAGTTTACTCCACGTGACGACCTCAAAGGGCTTTACAGATACGCCGAATGGCTTCCGATCAACAGAACGCTGAAAAATTCACACGCTCCTGTTACCTACAAGAGCAAGGGACTCGCCGAGCTTCTCGGGATGGAGAACCTGTACATTACCCTGTCCGGCTACGTTCCAAAGCGTGGTGCCAAGATGGAGACCTGCTCTTTCAAGGAGACCGAGGCGTTCTCTGTCTGCGCAAGGCTGCCGAAAAACGACAAGCACATCCTTGTGGTGCAGTCCGCCGGCAACACGGCCAGGGCTTTCGCTCGTGTCTGCTCCGACAACGACATTCCGATTGTGATCTGCATTCCTAACGACAACATCAGCGACCTGTGGTTCCTGAAAAGGATCAAACCTTGCGTGAAGGTCATCGCAACCCCAAACGGCACAGACTATTACGATGCCATCGCCCTTGGAGAGAAGCTTTGCAAGGATTCCCGTTATCTGGCCGAAGGCGGTGCGAAGAACATTGCCAGAAGGGACGGAATGGGAACTACCCTGCTAAGTGCCGTAGAGACCATCGGACGTATTCCTGACGCATATTTTCAGGCAGTCGGCAGCGGAACCGGCGCGATCGCCGCTTGGGAAAACGCATGCAGGCTTGCCAAGGACGGTCGTTTCGGCGAGAACAAGATGAGGGTTTACTGCGCTCAGAACGCTCCTTTCACCCTTATGTACGATTCATGGAAAGCCGGATCAAGAGACCTTGTGCCGATCACTCCGGAAGAGTCCAGAAAGAGCGCCGAGGTGATCCTCGCGAAGGTTCTTTCCAACAGAAAGCCGCCGTACAGCCTTGCCGGAGGCCTGTTTGACACACTCAAGGAGTCCAACGGCGACTTCTTCAAGGTCACCAACGATGACATTGTCTATTGGATGCTCCAGTTCTTCAACAAAGAGGGCTACGACATATTCCCGGCCGCCGCTTCCGCTGTGGCAGCTTTGAGGAAAGCTCTTGACGAGGGTACAGTCAAAAAAGACGAGACCGTTATGCTGAATATCACAGGTGCCGGAATGCTTAACGCCACAAGCAAAGGCTTTGAGCTGAAGAAGCCAGATCTGATCCTCAGCACAGAGCTTTCCGCAGAGGAGGTCATCGCCAGTGTGGATCGGCTGTTTTAATTCGTGAGATATTTCGCCTCGATGGAGGCAGTTATATTTCTTTCAGCACGTTGAGCGTCCCGGTTTTAATTCGTAAGATATTTCGCCTCGATGGAGGCAGCAAAAAACTGAATTTCAAATTTTGCACGTTACCAAAATTTGAAATTCAGTTTTTCTGCTGCTTGAAAGGCCCTGGCAAAACAGAAATAAGACACATAACAAAAATGTTTACATAGATAACTAATTTGTTTCAATCATTATAAAACAAGCGAATATCAAATAAGCAGCATAGTGAACAAAAAAAACGCCGCGTTCAGAAAATAAAAATTTCCAAATTTTGGTAACGTGCAAAATTTGGAAATTTTCTATTTTTGAACGCCCTCTTCGGGCGTGATATTGCATTGATTTCTACAACAGAGTCGCTTCTAAAGTTATTCCTGGCGAAGCGGCTCACCAGAAACAAGACGCTCCTTAGACTCAACCGGATTGGAATAGATGCGAAGGAAGATGTCACGAAGTTCGGCACGGTTGAGACGACGCTCGACCTTATCCAACCGATGCTCAGTATATTCCGTAAACTTCTCAACATCCTCCGGAGTATAAAGCTCCGCATACTTATAACTATGATTTACAAGGTCATAAGCGATGTAGTTAGTCTTCCAAAGCTGATAGCCGGCGATGATCCTCTTGTCAACAGCGTGCCTGATGGCCTGATAACGGTCATTCTTGTCGCAATGCGAAGCCAACTCGATCTCGTCAGGAGTTATCGGCAGACCGAAGTTGAGATGCACGTCACCCTTCTGCTGGCGGATACCCATAACAATACTGTGCATATCCTCGGTGCGCGTCTTGACATATTTCTGAGTCCTGGAAATCAAGATCTCACGAGCCTTGCGGACATCGCATGGCTCATATTCATAAGAGATGCTGAGAGGAACGATGTTCAGCTCGGAAAAATTCTCTTTGAACGATTTCGTGCCGCTCATATCCAACATCTTCAGCAGGCCCTGCTCCGTAGTGTCGATTCCGTCTTTTGTGCGGCCCTGCCTCTGTGCCAACCAGATAGAAGATTTACCGGAAGTGATGGTTTGACGGATGTATTTAGACAGAATCTGCGAGGACAGATAGAGTTCCCTTGCCGAAATCCCGCGGATCACCCGGATCATCCTGTTGGAACGGAGCAGATATTCAACGGTCTTGCTCTGCTTGATGAGGTTGTCACCGACACAGATCTCCGTCATCGGGATGCCGTTCCTGAAAAGCACCTGTTGGGTGATGGCCGGATCAAGGATGATGTCCCTGTGATTGGACATCGCAAGGAATTTTCCTTTGATCTCCTTGATATAACTGATGCCGTCATAGGAGAAGTTGTGGATTGTGTTATCCATAACCCAGGACACAGCCTTGTTCATCACAATTTCCTGGAACTCATCGATATTATGCACACTCTTCAATGCGTTCCGAAGGAAAAAGATCGGCTCGTCAGGGAAAAGATATTCGGAAATAGCCAGCACAGCGGGATGATTCGCGACCTTGTTCAAGGCCTCGACCGCCTCAGCATCGTTGTAAGGACAGATGCTTTCGAATTCAGATGAATCAGCCATAATAAATCATCGTTAGTAATATTTGCAAATGTAAGCAATTTACTTAACATTCGCAAAGGCTTGTAACCATCAATCCACAAAGGACTTAAGAAGTACGGCGGAAAAGAAGCGAGCTGTCGCCGTAGCTGAGGAACCTGAAGCCGTGCCCGAGAGCATAGTCATAGATGGTCTTCCAGTCACCGCCTACAAACGCTGAAATCAGCAGAATCAGAGTGCTTTCCGGTTGGTGGAAATTTGTTATCAAAAGATCGACAAGCCTGAAACGGAAGCCCGGCACAATGATGATTCTTGTGCCAACCTTAAGCTCATTCAGCCCGTTGTTCTCCAAATAAGAGATTATGGCGTCCAACGACTCTTCCAATGAATATGAATATTCACGCTCATAAGGAGCCCACTGGCCCACATCCTCCGGCTTGCCTTTCTCAATGCAGCTTACACCGACATAGTACAATGATTCCAGAGTACGTACGGAAGTCGTACCGACCGCAATCAGCTTGCCTTTATTGGCCTTTATGCGCTTGAGAAGGTCAAGAGTGACCACAAACGGCTCCCTGTGCATCGGATGATCAGCCACATCCGAACTCTTGACCGGAAGGAAAGTGCCGGCTCCGACGTGAAGGCAGACATTCTCACAGTCAATGCCCTTGGCGGCGATATTGTCCAATACAGACTGCGTGAAATGCAGTCCGGCCGTAGGAGCTGCCACGGAGCCGCGGATATGAGCATACAAGGTCTGATAGCGCTCTGTGTCAATCGATTCTGTCTCACGATTGAGATACGGAGGTATCGGGACTGTGCCGCACAGTTCCAGCACTCTGGAGAAAGGGATCCCGCCATCCCAGAAAAACTCCACAATACCGGTCTCACCGTTACGCTCGACAAGGCTGGCCTTCAATCCCATCGCGGAAATAGCCTCATCACTATCCGGATTATACAAGGAAAGAACGTCATTCTTCCAGCGCTTAGCATTCCCGATCACACATTTCCAACGACAACGCTCCGTCGCGGCGAAAGCGGTGTTATATTCAGGAGGATTGACAGGCTCAAGGCAGAAGATCTCGATGTGCGCACCAGTCTCACGCTGAAAATGAAGCCTGGCTGGCACAACCTTGGTGTCATTGAATATCATAAGAGAGCCGGAAGGCAAGAGAGAGGGAATATCCTTGAATATGTACTCGCAGACATCGCCGTTCTCATAGCGCAGAAGCTTTGAGGCATCCCGCTCCGCAAGCGGATATTTCGCAATCCGCTCGTCAGGAAGTGGGTAGTTGTAATCCTCAATTTTTATAGAAGGTATCATCTCGTTGAGATTTTAAAATTCATACAAAGTTAACCTAAGTATAAGAAATATCAAATTCTCGGAGAAGTCACATTTCTAAACATTTTAACAGTCAAAACGGGTTTACAAAACTCAAGGTGTTATTTACTTTTGTAAATATAGCCGGCAAGGGTGAAACAAATTACTTTTGTGCAATAAGGAATAGTAATCAACATAGGTTATTATCTGCAATATATTGATTATCAGATTATTTATTGAATTTTAATAAAATTCACATATAGGTATTGAGTGTAAATTCGGGATCTAATCGTTAGTTTACAGTAATTCTCTATATAAATACAAGAGTATTTATATTCTTTATCAATTAATTATATTCACTCATTGAAATTTGTTTCTAATTAAGTTACGTATTGTATGGATTCCGTTTCACTTTTGTAACAATCATCTTTTAGTTGATTTTTACAATTTATTATGTTATTTTTGTAAACAAATCACTTTTGTAATGAACAATAGATTGCAGCGGTTTTTGGATGCCGAGAATATCACACAGTCGCAGCTTGCGGAAAGATTAGGTGTGGCCAAGGCCAGCATATCACATATTCTTGCGGGAAGGAACAAGCCGGGGTTTGATTTCATACAAAGTATGGCTCAAAACTATCCCGACCTGAATCTTGATTGGCTGATCGCAGGAAAGGGTAAAATGTACAAGAGTCAGAATTCCCCTCAAGCGCCACAACTCTCCGAGGAGCCGCGATTGTCCACCACAGGCAAGGACAGCGGCCGATTATTCGATTCTCAAGAGCCAGATTTGTTTCCAGAAGAGCCGGAAACTATTGATAATAAGCCTCAAACAGAGCAAGTCTCCCCTGCCGAATCCAAACCAGACACGCCAAGGATCACAAAGATTCTGGTTTTCTATGACAATGGAACGTTCAAGGAGATCGATTGACGGAATGTTTGAGAAGAAATCCCTTCTGTGTTCTGCTGATTTTGTCTAAATTTGTCGTCACAAACCTTGGTGTGTAAAACCAAGGCAAGTGCAGAAAAACATCAATGAATATGTACAGACAACTCATCAGGCCGATTTTGTTCAAATTCTCACCGGAAACGGCGCATAATCTCACTTTCAAAGGACTCGGACTTCTACGGCGGATTCCTTTCGCCGGAAAACTGATGAAGCTGATTTACAGCCACAAGACTCCATCGCTGTCAAGGAATGTGTTCGGGATCAATTTCCCGTCGCCCGTCGGTCTGGCCGCCGGTTTGGACAAGAACGGAGAGTTTTACAACGAGCTGTCGTGGTTCGGATTCTCGTTCATCGAGATCGGTTCCCTGACTCCGGAGGCTCAGCCGGGCAATCCCAAGCCTCGACTGTTCAGGCTCCCGCAGGACAACGCTATCATAAACAGGATGGGGATCAACAACAAAGGCATCCAGAACGCGATCAGACATATTCAAAAGGATCCGCCAAAGACGATTATCGCGGCGAGCATAGCGAAGAACAGCACCAGCGCCTCGGACGAGGACACCATCGCTGACTACAAGAAGGCGTTCTCGTATATGTACGACTTTGTGGATATGTTCACGATCAATGTCTCCTGCCCGAATGTTCACGGCCTGCAGAATCTTCAGGACGTGTCATACCTGTCGGATATTCTCGATCCGTTGCTGGATTTAAGGATATGCTACGATGCCTATAAGCCGATTCTGGTCAAGGTCTCCCCTGACATTCCGACAGAGGAACTTGACGAAATCCTGAAATACTGTATGCAATCAGGAATCGACGGAATCGTGGCCGGCAACACGACCAGATCCCGTGACGGGCTCACGACAAACAAGGATAGAATAGAGAAAATCGGCAACGGAGGGCTCTCCGGAGCTCCTTTGTACGAGAAAAGCCTCGCTATGGTCAAGCATATTCATCAGTTCACGTCCGGAAGGCTGCCGGTAGTGGGTGTCGGTGGAATAATGTCGCCGGAGCAGGCCAAGGAAATGCTGGACGCCGGAGCGAGTCTGATAGAGATCTACACCGGTTTCATCTACGAAGGACCTTCAATAGTGAAGAAGATCAACAAATACCTTGAAAACAATAGTTTGACAAAATAAAATCTGAATATGGCAAACGCATCGATCTGTACTATCGGCGACGAGATTCTGATCGGCCAGATAGTGGACACCAATTCCTCGCATATATCCCAGGCGCTTGAGGAGATTGGCGTGAAAGTCACAAGAATGACTTCATTCGGGGATGACCACGACGAGATTGTCTGCAATCTAACAAACGAACTCACTCACAACGAGATAGTCATAACTACCGGAGGTCTTGGTCCAACCAAGGACGACATCACGAAAGCGGCTTTGGCGGAGATTTCCGGAAGCAAGGGTTATGTGGTGAATGAAGGCCAGCTCAAGATGGTCCACGAGATCCTTCACGCAAGGGGACTTGATGTTCTGGACATCAACAAGGCTCAGGCGCTCGTCCCGGACACTTGCGAAGTGATTGTCAACCACCTCGGCACGGCGCCGATTATGGTGTTCCGCTTCCCTAAGGAAAGATACGGACATCAGGCCTCTCTCTATGCCCTGCCAGGCGTTCCGTTTGAGGCGGTCGGGGCGATTCCTGATGTGATCAAGGACGTTAAGGAGCACAACCCACTTACGGACATATTCCATAAGTGCGTGATGGTCTTCGGGTTGGCTGAATCCGCGCTTTCCAAGGAAATTGAGTCTTGGGAGGACAGTCTGCCGGAGGATATGCACCTTGCCTACCTGCCTAATCCTTTGACAGGAGTCCGTCTCAGGCTTTCAATTTACGGTGGAGACAAGGATGAGGAGGAAAGGCGCATTGATGAGCAGTTCGCGCGTCTCAGGCCGATTTTGGGAGACAAGATATATTCCTACAATGATGACACGCTGGAGAACGCCGTTGGAGCCTTGTTCCGTGGCTCAGGGATGACCCTCAGCGCGGCCGAGTCCTGCACCGGAGGCAAGATTTCCTCCTTGATCACCTCTGTTCCCGGGGCTTCTGAATATTACCTCGGCTCCGTCACATCCTACGCCATCCCAGTCAAGGAAAAAGTCCTTGGAGTTCCGGAGGCCACAATCAATGAATATGGAGTTGTAAGTTCCGAAGTGGCGGCGGCGATGGCTGAAGGGGCCAGAAATTTGACCGGGAGCACTTATGCTGTCTCGACCACAGGATTGGCAGGGCCCGGAGGCGATGAGCATAATCCAGTAGGCACTGTATGGATCGGAATCGCAGGCCCTAACGGGACGAAAACCGTCAAAAAGGTCTATAAGAACGACAGGAAAAGGAATATTGAGAGATTCGCTGCGGCCGCGCTCGATGAACTCAGGTTATTTATGCTCAGCGACCTCAAATAATTGAAAATAAATAGTGATAACAAATTTGTTTACCAAGCAAATATTTTTGTTATCGCTATTATTATGGCTATTTGTAGGCTATTTGGCAGTCAAAGAGGTCACGTCATTGAACACTCTTAGGAAATTCTTGCCAGCGACCTTCTCTATCTGATCATCGGTATAGCCACGGCTTGACATCTCGTCAAAGATCACTCCGATTTTTGAGATGTTCTCAAGTCCGGCTGGAGTAACCTCGATGCCGTCGAAGTCGGTTCCGATTCCGACACTGTCTATACCCGCCACCTTAACGGCGTGGTCGATGTGATCCACCACGTCCTTATAGGAAGGTCTTGGCAAAGCGGCAAACTCATCCAGCACAGCGTTCCAAGCGGCGGCCTTTTCCGGATTCAACGGATCGTTGATCCAGTCCTGCTCGGTCCAGCTCTTGGACTCCAGTCCGGAATCCGCCAGAGTCTTGGCGAACGCATCCGAAAGGAATACCGGATAGAAATTGATTTGGATCACGCCGCCTTTGTCAGCAAGCGCGCGCAGCATCTCATCGGACATATTCCTTCTATGGTGTGTCAAAGCGCGGCAGCAAGAATGGGTGGAGACGATCGGAGCGCGGGAATATTCAAGAGTGTCGTAGAAAGTCTCATCTGAGGCGTGAGCGACATCGACGATCATTCCGAGGCGGTTCATTTCCGCCACCACTTCCCTGCCGAACGGGCTCAATCCGTGCCAACGCTGTCCCTGCGCGGCGGAGTCCGCTATTTCATTGTCACCGTTATGGGTCAAGGTTATGTACCGTACCCCAAGCTTATGAAAAACCCTGAGCAAAGGGAGCGACTTTTGGATCGGAGCCCCGTTCTCCATACCTATGAATATGGAAATGAGTCCTTTAGCCTTATTCCTCAAAGCGTCATCCGGCGAGAATGCAAGTGAGGCGATCCCGGAATTGGCTTCAACGGCATCGTAGATCCGGCCGATCATTTCCAAAGCGTAGCGTGTGGCCGCGTCTGGCTGTAGGTCGGCGGATGTGTATAAAGCGAAGAAAGAGGCATCGACCCCGCCGGCCTTAAGCTTCGGCAGATCGACATGCCCCCTTTCATTGTCAATTCCGATGTCGCGTCCCCGCATCATCATTGTCGGGGTGTCGCAATGAGAATCCAGGACGAACATGATTACTTACGGGTTACAGTCGCATTCTGGATCTTCACGATCTTGATCACAGGATCTCCTGAGTAGCAGACACTTGCGCCTTTGCCGAGGTCGAGCGAAAGATTTTTGCCAGGAGTTACGGTAAGATCCGCACCATCCAATGACACGGTCACATCATCCACAGACATCGTGACCGCATCAATCTTTGAAGATCCTCCTTTACCAGTGACTTTCAAAGAGTTGGCTTTGCCGGAAAGGGATAGTTTGGCACTGTTGTCAGTAGCGACGGAAGCCGTTTCGCATTGACCGTTGACGGCAAGGTCAGCGGAGCCAGAGTTGTTGATGTTCAAAGTTTTCGTTGAATACTCCAGAACAACCGTAGCACTTCCGTCCGCATTGACAGTTATATTGTCAGCAGCCTTGACATTTAAAGAGGACAACTTGGCCTTTTTGTTAACGGAAATCACAGCAGACTCCGCGTTCACGTTAAGATTGGCTATGCTTGAATTGCCGGATAGATCCATTTTGAATTTGCCGGAATTCAGACTATTGCTTGATGAGAACGTACAGTCATCATTCAAAGTGATTGAGTTAAGTGACGAGACATAAATAGTGGCTTCAAGTACAGGTCCTTCAGAATTCTTACCCTTGAAGGATTTCTTGACTTCCTTAGGAATTGACTTGTCATCAAGCCCGATGTAAAGTATGCCGGCTTTAACGTAGCATTCAAGATAACTCTCAAGGGCATCGCTTACTTTGAATTTGGCATTATAGCCATCCTTTTCAACCAAGGTGACCTTGAAGCCGTCCGACACTGAGATGGCATCAAACTCTGAATATTCATGTTCGATGGTCCTGGTCTGCGCGACGGAAACCGCAGATGTTAAAGCAATGGCGGAAATCGCCATAAATAAAGATTTGATATTCATAACCTTTATAAATTAAATTTTCCTATTCATCAATTTTTTCCATCAAGGATTCCCACTCCGCTGTCTTGTGGTCAAGCTCGCGTTTGTCCTCAAGGTAGGTTCTGGTGAGCTCCATTATGTCATCACCAGGCCCGGGATTGGAGAGAATCTTCTCGATGTCCTTCATCCTCGCCTCGACCTTGCCGATTTCTGACTCAAGGAATTCGACCCTGTGCCGAATCCTGCGGATTTCCTTGGAATCACTTCGCCTTTGCTCGAACTCTTTCTGAGCCTGTTCCTTTCTGACAGAATCGACCTCATTCTTTGCATCGGGTACCGAAGACACTTTGGGAGAGAAACGCCTCTCCAATTCCTGAAGATTCTCTATCTTCCTCTCTTCCAAGAACTCATGGACACTTCCAAGATGCTCCTTGACCTTTCCGTCACGGAACTCATACATCTTGTCAACCAAGCCTTCAAGGAAATCACGGTCGTGTGAGACCACAATCAGCGTGCCATCGTACGCCTTCAGAGCCTGTTTGAGAATATCCTTGGACTTGATGTCCATATGGTTGGTCGGCTCGTCAAGCGCCAACACATTGTATGGCTGGAGCATAAACTTTGCCATTCCAAGCCTTGCGCGCTCGCCGCCTGACAGGACACTTACCTTCTTGTCGATGTCCTCACCACGAAACAGGAACTGAGCCAGAATGTCACGAAGCTTGTTCCTTACATCTCCGACCGCTATGTTGTCAAGGGTCTCCCACACGGTAAGATTACGGTCAAGGATGTCCTCCTGATTCTGAGCGTAGTACCCGATGGAGACATTGTAGCCGGTCTTGGCCTCACCGCTGATAGGCTGCAACTCCCCCATTATCACACGCATAAGGGTAGTCTTACCCTCACCGTTGCGTCCGATCAAGGCGACCTTCTCTCCCCTTCTGACCTCTATCTCAGCGTTCCTGAAGACGACCTTCTCCGGATAGCCGACTGTCAGATCCTTGCCTTTGAAGACTATGTCTCCGGAACGCGGAGCCGGCGGGAACTTAACCGTCAGCGTGACGTTGTCAGTCTCGTCAATCTCCACTCTGTCAAGTTTTTCGAGCTGCTTGATACGGGACTGTACCTGATTTGACTTCGTAGGCTTGTAGCGGAAACGGTTGATGAAATCCTCCGTCTTCTCTATCATCTTCTGCTGGTTCTCATAGGCCGCCATCTGCTGCGCGAGCCTTTCCTTGCGTAATTCAACGTATTTGCTGTACGGAACCTTGTAGTCATGAATATGACCGAGCATGATCTCGACCGTACGATTTGTCACGGTGTCAAGGAACCGCCTGTCATGCGAAACGAGAAGCAACGATCCCCGATGACTTTTAAGATAATCCTCCAGCCATTCGATTGATTCTATGTCAAGATGGTTCGTAGGCTCGTCCAGAAGCAGGACATCCGGCTCGGACAGCAGGATCTTCGCCAGCTCTATGCGCATATTCCACCCTTGGCTGAACGTCTCGGTCTTTCGCCCGAAATCCTCATCCTTAAAGCCAAGGCCTAAAAGCGTCTTCTGGGCAAGAACCTCCGGAGGCTCCGACTGACTCATAGCCATAGCGTCTGTCAAGTCATTCAGTCGGTTGATCAAAGAAAGGTATTCATCTGACTCATAGTCAGTTCTCTCAGCCAGTTGGGCGTTCACGCTGTCAAGTTCGGCTTGAATCTCTGTGATGTGGTCAAAAGCGGTCAATGTCTCCTCCATCACGGTTCTCCCCTTGTGGTGTTCCATGATCTGAGGCAGGTAGCCGATACGCAGATCGTTCGGCTTGTCGATGCTTCCGGATGTCGGAGACTGAAGCCCGCAGATCAGTTTCATGATCGTGGACTTCCCCGCTCCGTTTTTGCCGACAAGACCGATCTTGTCCTTCTCACTGATGTGGAAATCTATACTGTCCAAAAGTGTGTAGCCACCGTAGGCAACAGTCAATCCATTAATTGAAATCATTTACGCCTCCTCCTTAATCTCTTCAAGCGCATCTTCCGGCCGTGCCGGTTTACAGCACATCACGCAAACCTCGTACAAAATCAGCAAAGGAGCGGCGGCGATCAACATCGACATCGGATCCGCGGGTGTTATGATGGCAGCGATGCATAGTATAACCACTATCGCATGCCTGCGATATTTAATCAGAGTGTTTCTGGTGACAATCCCGAGTTTAGACAAGATCACGACAACGATAGGAAATTCAAACACAATGCCGAACGCCAGCACAGTTGAAGTGAACATCGAGATGTACGAAGTCAGCGAGATCGTGTTCATCACATCATCGCTGATCTTGTAGCCCATGAAAAAGTTAAGCGAGATCGGAACGATAAGATAATAACCGATTACAAGTCCAAGATAGAACAGGAACGATGCGGAAAGGAATGCCCCTCTTACCGCACGCTTTTCATTCCTGTAAAGAGCTGGGGCTATGAATTTCCAGATCTCGAAACAGACATACGGGAAAGACAGGATGAAGCCCAACTCAAACGCGACCTGAAGATGCACGAAGAACTGTGCGGATATGTCCAGATTCACCAGCGACATCTGCATATTCCCCATTCTCAGCCATTTATAGATGAAGAAGTCGCTTTTTGTCGGAGCCAGGATGATGTCGTCAAAGACCAACGACTTGAAGCAAAAGACCACGACACTGACAAGCGTAATGACAAGTACTGAGCGGAACAATGTTCCCCTCAGCACCTCCAGATGGTCCCAGAAGGACATCTCAGCTTCTCCAGCCGCCATTATTTCTTCTCGATCTTCTCGATTTTGTCCGGAGTCTTGGCTGTGGAGTTGAGATCCTTGTCAATGTCACTGATCTGGCTCTCAACCTCGTTCATGCCGTCCTTGAAGCTCTTGACACCTTTTCCAAGGCCTTTCATGAGCTCAGGAATCTTCTTTCCACCGAAAAGGAGAATGATGACAAGGGCGATAATCACCACCTGCCACGGGCCAACAACACCCAAAGGAACAATAAAAAACATAGTCTAAACTATTTAAGTGTTAAAATAATCTTTACAAATATCATCTGTCATTGATATGAGCCTCTATCGCTTCCACAAGCTTCTCCGGACAACGTGTCGGCCGACCGGTAGCCTTGTTGAGAAAGCCAAGGGTCACCTGGCCTTCAACGCAAAGCGTGCCGTCCTGATTGTAAACCGCCTGCCTTACACGGAGTTTCGCCATAGGCACCTCATCGATCATTGCGACAGCCCTGACCACATCTCCCATCTTAGCCGGGAACCTGTAACGGCATTCCACGGTGACTATCGGAATGGTCACACCGTCCTCCTCACATTTCTCTATCGGGTAACCGCACTCGACCATCAGGTTGTTCCTCGCACACTCGAAGTACCGGATGTAATTCGAGTGATGGACGATGCCCATCTGGTCAGTTTCGTAGTATCTGACAGGAAAAGATATCTCAGAATACACCATAACAAAATTGTTAGCACCTAAAACAAAAATGTTTTACTATTTGTTTCTCAAAGCGGCAAGAGCCTTTTCGTAACTTTCGATCTTGGAAAGGCTGTCAGCCTCCTTCTTGCGCTCCAAAGCGACAATCTTCTCCGGAGCGTGAGCCACAAAGCTCTCGTTGGACAGCTTTTTCCTCACTGACTCAAGGAATCCACGCTGATGCTCAAGCTCGGTCTCGATCTTTTTGATCTCCTCCTCGACATCCACAAGTCCCTCAAGCGGAACGAAGAGTTCAACCGTGCGGACAAGCAGCGAGACTCCAGCGGCGTCACCGAAATCAGCCACACTCTCGACCGAGGAAATGTTGGCAAGCTTGGTGACCACAGGGAGCATATTCATAGGGAAATCTCCCTTCACCTTCAAGGCAAGGCTTTCCTTAGGAGAGATGTTCTTCTGCTGACGGATTCCGCGGATCCCGTTCACCGCCTCCTGGGCTATGCCGAATTCCTCGATGATCTTTTCATCGACAACTCCAGCCTTAGGAGTAGGCTGGTACATAATGGTCTCCCCTTCCTTGCGCTCCGCCATAGACTGCCAAAGCTCTTCCGTGATGAAAGGCATCACAGGATGAATCATCTTCAGCAATTTCTCAAAGAATATGATTGTGGCGTCATACGTCGCCTTGTCGATGCTCTCACCATAAGCTGGCTTCACGGCCTCAAGGTACCAGGCGCAATATTCATCCCAGAAGAGTTTGTAGATGCTCATAAGGGCATCTGAGATCCTGAACTTGGAATAATGGTCTTCGACCGCGGTAATGGTCTGGCCAAGTTTATTCTCAAACCAACTTACAGCCAATTTGTTGACCTCACTCTGCTGAAGCTTTTCATCAATCGTCCAACCTTGAACGAGACGGAAAGAATTCCAGATCTTATTGCAGAAATTCCTGCCCTGCTCGACCTGTGACTCATCATAGAATATGTCGTTGCCGGCTGACGAGCAAAGCAGCATACCGATCCTCACGGCATCGGCTCCGTACTTGGCGATGAGGTCAAGCGGGTCTGGAGAGTTGCCAAGAGTCTTGGACATCTTCCTGCCGAGCTTGTCGCGGACAATGCCCGTGAAATAAACGTTGCTGAACGGAATGTCGTTCATAAACTCGTCACCTGCCATAATCATTCTGGCTACCCAGAAGAAGATGATGTCAGGACCTGTAACCAGGTCATTTGTAGGATAATAGTAAGCAAGATCCTTGTTTGGCTGATGGTCAGGATGTCCAGGCTTCTGAGGGTCGAACACTGAAATAGGCCAGAGCCAGCTTGAGAACCAGGTGTCGAGCACATCGTCATCCTGCCTGAGATCAGCGGCTGTCAAAGCCGGATTGATCTTCTGGGCCGCGGCGAGAGCCTTCTCTGGAGTCTCTTCCACAACTATCTGCCCGTCTGGGAGATAGTAAGCCGGGATTCTCTGTCCCCACCAAAGCTGACGGGAAATGCACCAGTCGTGGGCGTTCTCCATCCAGTGACGGTACGTGTTACGGTACTTGTCCGGAATAAGTTTGATCTTGCCGGATTCGACGCTCTCAAGAGCCTTTGCGGCAAGGTCTTCCATCTTGAGGAACCACTGCGCCGAGAGCTTCGGCTCGATGACCGCGTTGGTCCTTTCCGAATATCCCACCGGAGATGTATATTCCTCCACCTTGACAAGGTTGCCGGACTCCTCCAACATCTTGACAATCTTCTTTCTGGCCTCGAAACGATCCTCGCCCACCAGAATCTGAGCCTTCTCGTTCAGGCGGCCGTGGTCATCGATGATGTCAATAACCGGCAGATTGTGGCGAAGTCCGATCTCATAGTCATGAGCGTCGTGAGCCGGGGTGACCTTCAGGCATCCAGTTCCGAAATCCATCTCCACATAACTGTCCTCGATGACAGGGATCTCCCTGTTGATCAACGGGATGAGCACCTTCTTGCCTTTCAGCCAATGATGTCTCTCATCGGCCGGATTGACACAGATGGCGGCATCGGCCATAATCGTCTCAGGACGGGTCGTGGCGATCACGAGATACTTGTCCGTAGGATTGCCGTTGCCATCGGAGATATAATATTTAAGGTGATAGAAATGGCTCTTGGTGTCCCTGTGGATGACCTCGTCGTCACTGATGGCGGTCAATGCCACTGGATCCCAGTTGACCATACGCACACCTCTATATATCATACCTTTCTTATAGAAATAGCAGAATGTGGCGATCACGGCGTCGGAAAGTTCAGGCTCCATCGTGAACCTTGTGCGGTCCCAGTCACAGGAAGCGCCAAGCTTGCGGAGCTGCTTGAGAATGATTCCCCCGTGCTCCTCCTTCCACTCCCAGGCATATTTCATAAACTCCTCACGGGTAAGGTCTTCCTTGGATATTCCCATACCCTTGAGCTTGGCCACAACCTTGCTTTCCGTTGCGATGGATGCATGGTCCGTACCAGGTACCCAGCAGGCATTCTTGCCGTCCATTCTGGCCTTGCGGATCAACACATCGTTAAGCGTGTTGTTCAGCACGTGACCCATATGCAGGATTCCCGTCACGTTAGGAGGCGGGATTACTATCGTATAAGGCTCTTTCTCATTCGGCTCAGAGTGGAAGCACTTGTGCTCGGTCCACCAGGCGTACCATTTGTCTTCTACTTCCGCCGGATTGTACTTTGCGGAAAGTTCTTTTTTCTCGCTCATATTACTGCTTATAATATACAAAGTTTACAAATATAGCACATTTTTCACTAAATTTGCTTCAAAAATACACACATACTATGGAAGAAAAGAAAGAAATCAGTCTGGAAATCCGTCCGGAAGTAGCAAAGGGCACATATTCAAACCTTGCGATCATCACCCATTCGCACAGCGAGTTCATCATCGACTTCGCGACAATCCTTCCCGGCCTGCCTAAGCCGGACATCAGCAACCGCATCGTGATGACTCCAGAGCACGCCAAAAGGCTTCTCAACGCTCTGATGGACAATGTCACAAAGTACGAATCACAGTTCGGACTCATCAACCTTGGCGGCGGACAGGCTCAGCAGGGTGGCACGTTCAATCTCGGAGACCTTCCTCAGTTCGGTCCTAACGGAGCCAAATCATAACTTGAAATGACAGATTTCAAGAATATCAAAGCGTTCACGTTCGACATCGACGGCGTGATGACTGACGGTGGCATCCTCGCCGATCTGGAAGGCCAGCTTTACAGGACTTTCGACGCTAAGGACGGATTCGCTGTCAGAATGGCGTGCCTTAACGGATTCCCGGTCGGTGTGATCACCGGCGGCCGGTCACAAAGTATACGGGCCAGGTTCAGCAGCAACGGAATCAATCCCGAGGACATCTATCTGGGCTCCAGAAACAAGATTGAGGACTTCGAGGATTTCTGCAGGAGGCATAACCTAAAGCCCGAAGAGGTAATGTATTTCGGAGACGACATCCCGGACATAGAGGTCATCCGGGCAGCCGGAATTGGAGTCTGCCCCAACGATGCAGTCGAGGAGGTCAAGGAAGCTGCGGACATCATCTCCGACCGTCCGGGCGGAAAGGCCTGCGTGCGCGAGTATATGGAGAAGGCGATGAAAGCCCAGGGACGCTGGGTCTTCGACGCGATCGCCTACAAGAAAAAATTCTAAAGGTTTTCTGAATATGGACACTCACGGAAAGAGGATCATCCTGGCTTCAAACTCACCTCGCCGCCGCGAGCTGCTCGCCGGCCTTGACATCAAGTTCACAGTTGACACTGGCACATCGTTCGTGGAGCAATACTCTCCTGACACTCCGCACGTTAAAGTGCCGGAATTGATGTCGGAAGGTAAGTCATCAGGCTTTCACAGAAAGCTTGAGGCGGATGAGATTCTCGTCACCTCCGACACTATGGTACTGTGTGGAACAGAGATCCTCGGCAAGCCCCACGACAGGGCGGACGCCGTAAGGATGCTCAAGCTGCTTTCCGGACGTGAGCATCAGGTCATCACAGCCGTGACAATCCGTGACGGTCATAGGGCAAAGACCTTCTCCGTCACTTCCGATGTCTATTTCAAGAATCTGTCAGACAGCGAGATAGACTACTACATCGACAACTTCAAGCCTTTCGACAAGGCCGGGGCCTATGGAATCCAGGAATGGATCGGCTACGTTGGCATCACCAGATTGGACGGCTCGTTCTACAACGTGATGGGCTTCCCTACCCAGAGATTCTACGAGGAACTCCAAGACTTCTTGAATGGAAGATGAAAGCGTTTTTTCAAAGAATCGGCGACGCGTACGGAGGAATATTCATTATATTCCTCTTATTCATTGCATGCGGGTGCAATCCGGAGGCTTTCGTGAAACCGATTAACCCTTCATCGCGCCATTTTACTGTCCGCGAAGACGGTGACACCATAAAGGTACGGTTCGGAACCGATGACTGGAGCGTGGCGTCCGTTATTCTGGACGGAAAAACCATCGAATGGATCGGAGGTTCATCCGCCTTGGAGAGTATCGATGGGAAAAGGAAAATCACAAGCGACGGATTCATTATGTATTACAAAAAATCCGGCGAGCGTGAGCTTGAACTTTTTTTCCTGCCGAACTTTTCAGACAGCGAAATGAACATTAGCGTGGAAGTCTCGAACTCCTTCGAGTGTGACACATTGACATTCAAGCAATCACGCTGTTCGGGTTATGAGTTTGAAAGCATCATCTGGGGAGATGTGAAAAGGCTCCTTCCTGAATATGAGAAAGGATGGGGTCCGCTCTCTTTCAAGAACGACGGGACGGACACATTGCGAATCTCACGACGAGTTTTCTTCGGTGCCTCCAGGCAGGTCTCTTTCTCAGATGAGAATGGCTTGGCGCGGCATCGGAAAGACCTTATGGTACAGGTTCCCGACGGGGCTCTTGATAATGAAAGTTTAAGTTTCAATGACCATTGCAGTGTCCTGTACAGTTATGATACGATTGAATATCCACTCAAAGACGAAACGGAAGTCGTCATGAGGTTTCCGCCTACCGGAAAGTTTTCATGGTACTACAATATGCTGTGGTATATCGACACCTACTCTGCCGATTATTCAATGTCACTCCGCAACGTCGCCACCGGACGTATCATTCAGGTAAAGGGGATTCTCACCAGCAAGTCACCTAACGGACACTTTACTTTCTATTATGAAAAACGATGAGCGATAGAATATTCATAAAGACTGTTTTGGGGATGTTCCTCGCCACGGCGCTTGCTCTGCCGGCCGCCGGGCATACGAAAGCGGATTCATCGAAGGTCACACATAGGATAGGTATCAATGTCCGACCTTCGTACATACTGCCCTCCCACAAATTCTTCAGAGGCGAAAACGCACTTGGCAAGCGCCTGGACAAAAGCGGATCCGCACACCTGCAATATTCATTCGCCTTTCCCGCGGACAGCCGCTTAGGCAAGATATACCCGACAGCCTACCAAGGAATTGGTTTGGCATGGAACACATTCTTCGACCAGGACGAGATTGGATCGCCTGCCGCTGTTTATGCATTCCAAGGCGCAAGGCTGGCGCAGCTTTCCCAAAAGTTGTCTTTCGACTATGAATGGAATTTCGGTCTTTCATTCGGCTGGCATCCTTACGACCCATACGGGGACTTGAACCCGAATTTCACAAACGACAAAAATCTGGTGGTCGGATCAAGACTCAACGCATACATCAATGTCGGCTTCTTGCTGACATGGCAACCCGCTCCGCAATGGTTGATATCGGCAGGAATCGACATGACACATTTCTCAAACGGCAACACGAGCTATCCTAACGCAGGTGTGAACACCATAGGTGGAAGAATCGGGGCGGCAAGGCTGTTCGGGGCGACCCAAATCCGCAAAATCCCCACGGGCGGAACCATTTTTGAATATGACAGTGACGCCTCCGGGCTGAAAAGGATCGCGCAAAGGATGACTTACGATGTGGTTCTCTACGGCGCCGGAAGAGCCAAAGGGCTCATCTGGAACGATGTGCCACACATCTCAGAGGGCAAATTCGGAATCATCGGCTTGAACATAAACCCTTTGTACAGAGTGAACAAATTTTTCAGGACAGGCCTGTCCATCGACATCCAATACGATGAAAGCGCTAATGTCAGTGAGCATGTAGCCGGTGTAGGAGACGATGGCAACATAAAATTCTATCGTCCACCTCTTGCGGAGCAGTTGGGAGCCGGACTTTCCCTAAGAGCCGAATTTGTCATGCCGATTTTCTCCATCAACATAGGCTTTGGACGCAACGTCATCTATAAAGGCAAAGAGTTGAAAGGATTCTATCAGACTTTGGCGCTGAAATCCGACATATACAAAGACCTTTTCATCCACATAGGCTACAAACTGCACGACTTTCACGATCCAAACAATCTGATGCTGGGACTTGGATGGCGTTTCGGGAACGGCAGACAACACTAAAATCTTTGGAGATATGATACCAGACTGGGCAAAAGAGTTGAATTGTTCGATAACCGTCTGCGACAAGGACGGAGTCATCGTCTATCAGAATGACCGTGCGGTCGAACAGTATAGGAAACGCGGCGATCTCATCGGCAGGAATCTGTTCGACTGCCACAATGAAAAATCCGCCGCCATCATCCGTAATCTCCTGGCGACAGGTGGAACGAACTCGTACACAATCGAAAAGAACGGGGTGCACAAGATGATATTCCAAAGCGCGTGGAAAGAGAACGGATTTGTCGCCGGACTATGTGAGATCTCGATGATCATCCCTGCCGAACTTCCGCATCACATCAGAGGGTAAGACAACGGCGGCCCACACTACGAGCCGCCGTAGGAAAGCGATCTACGCTTTTGCGAAATTGTAAGCGATCTCAAATTCAGTTGTGGCCTTCCAGACAAGGTCAAGGTCAGACGGCTTCTGAAGTCCGATCTGATCCATTATCTTCTTAATGGTCTGAAGGGTCTTGATGTCCTCTGGATCATGAGACTGCGCGAGTTGCTCAAGCACAGCGTCAAGGGTCGGAAGAACCGGAAGAAGAGCGTCAATCACAGGAGCGCAAAGTTCCTTGTCAACATAGATTTTCAGGTTCTGGCCGTTAACTGTATATTTATATTCAATGCCTCTGGTAAGCACTTTCTGAAGTTCCGTGTTCAATGCATCGACATCAACACCGAGCGCTTTGAGTGTGGCAAGGATTTCAATGACTGAGGACATGTCGATTCCATCAATGTCAGTTCTGGTCTCCTCCGCGTCAGCGGCGTCAATGATGGCACTCACATTCGGCACAATGAACAACGCGTTGTCCATAGCGTACCAGAACACCAGATTAGCCTTAGGAGAGGTCTCCCAATCCGTGTGATGGGCGGAAAATGTGACATTGCCGTCCGCGTCAGGCTTGATCATCTTGGCCAATTGCTTCAAAGTAGCCATAGGATCGTCACCAAGATCCGGTTCTGCCCAATATCGTGCGGTGATGTTGCCGGTCTCGTCAAAAGTCACCTGATCCATTAACTCAGCCGCAAAAAGGCAACCGAATATATTAGCGTAGACAGAGGCTTTGGCTACCGCCGGAGCTGCCGCGCCTGCGGCCTTCCATGTCACCTGCACCGGTCCGCCGACAGGAGTACCGGTCTGATCCACCTTACATTTGCGGGTGACATTCCAACTTCCCGTCAAAGAAGCCGCATAGGAACCTTGAACCTGAGTGGTGACTGCCATACTGATTGTTCCATCAAGTTTCACCGTTCCTTCCACTCTGAACGCATAGCATGGATTGTCATCTGTGCTTCGTAAGGTGGCGGCGACTGATGGAGGAGTCGATACTATCGTCGATCCTTGAAACGAGAAAGAGTCATCGGATTTCTTACGAAGATCCACTTTCATTTTCACTTCTGAATAACCAGGCACGATTCCGGTCAAAGTAAGTGTTCCGGCATCCTTGCTGTCAGCAACCAACAGTACTTCGCCATAAGAACATGTGACATCATTGACAGTTACCGCGGCATTACCGCTTTCCACCGAGATTTGTTCGACAGGAATCTGTCTCCAAGCGTCGTCAGCATTGTCCTTCTGACAAGCTGTAGTGGCAAGAATGGACGCTACCAGCGCCATCAAGCCAAAGAATTTAGTTTTCATAATTATAAAGTTATACTCACTTTTCCTCTTCCTTAGGTAAAACTATGGTTCTGAAGCGCTTCTGACGGCGTTCCCAACGCTCGCGGGCAAACTGCTGCATATCAGTGGCCTGGTCGTTCTCGTCGATGATCTCCAGACCGAGAATCGTCTCGATGATGTCCTCAAGGGTGATGATGCCCTGGAAACAGCCATATTCATCAATAATCAGGCCGATCTGCTCGTGCTTTTTGAGCAGTTCCTCCCAGATGTGGCCGCAGGAATCCTCCTCCGTGAAGAAGGAGATCGGGCGTTTCAGTTCCACAAGACGTTTGTCGAACTCATCGTCAGCAAGCCCCTCAAGCGCATCACTCAGAAGGATATATCCGGTGATATATTCAGGAGAGTCCCCATAGACCGGAATCCTTGAGAAATGGAGGTAGGTCTCGTTCTTGTAGAAATTCTTCAGGGACATGTTCTCCTGCGCCGTCATCGCAACGATCCTTGGGGTCATCACGTCGCAGGCCTTGACGTTGTCAAGTTTCATAATGTTCTGGATGACCTTGTTCTCGTCGGAGTCGATCACTCCTTCCTCAGCACCGATATTGGCCATCGCCGTCACCTCTTCCCTGCTGACTGTCGCCTCGTCCTCATCCTTGGTCATCAGATTGGTGATCAACCGGACCATTATCACAAGCGGCCACATAAGAACCGACAGGAACGAGATGACCGATGTCACAAAGCCCATTAGGTTCTTCCAATAGGATGTTCCGATGGTCTTAGG